>Ga0214542_1004892_pt1 | contig 26063 bp, 27 predicted proteins | sample CNSS1metaG_FD_160096 | JGI IMG/M metagenome (GOLD analysis project Ga0214542, IMG submission 160096) | Root nodule microbial communities from cowpea collected in UCLA plant growth center, Los Angeles, California, USA - CNSS1 | ecosystem: Host-associated > Plants > Roots > Nodule | place: USA...
AAAAAAAAAGAAAAAAAAGAACGCAAGATGAACCTAAAAAACCAGGTTAAGTTTCCTGGGTTCTGAAGGAACTAGGTTAAGGTGATCAGCAGAAGATGCAGCAGGAACAACAAAACCTTGAAAGCTTCTTAACATGGGCAGCACAACTTGGAATATCAGACTCATCAACACCCACCAACCAACCTCAACACTCTCCTTCCTCATGTTTGGGTTCTTCTTTATGTGTCGCTCATTTTCCTCACTCTGGCGGGTACTCACAGATCCTTCTTAGATACCCTAATTATCGTACATGTGCGTCGTAGTTAATCTAATCTAACCCTTGCATTGGATTTATCGCACCAATGACTTTTTGTTAGATGGTGATTATTGCCCTCTTATATTCTTGACGTGTATTTTCTTTGGTAATTAATCCGATTCTATAATAATAATGTAAAGGTTGATGCTTTTGACTTGTTTCTGGTAACAAATTTTTACCCATTTTTGTGTATTGTTTGGAGAATGCTGCAGGAGAGGTTTGGGTGCTGTGAGAGACCTTAGGAGGGGGGAAATCGTTCTCAGAGTTCCAAAATCTGCTTTAATGACAAGAGAGAATGTTATGGAAGATGAAAAGCTCTGTTTTGCTGTCAATAGACACTCTTGTCTATCCTCAACTCAGGTTTCTTTCTTAGCAGTGTATGTGTTACTGAGTGTAATAGTTCTGTTGCTTGTTTTGTTTATGTTGTTCCTGTAATTTAATTTGTAACAATGTGCTAAAACCATAAGTCTTTATCATCTTGTTTTGGTTATTGGACGAAGATAAATAGTTTTTGTTAAATTTTTTAGGGCATTGTTGAACTTGGCTCTGAACACCTATTTGGATATGGCTTCATCATCATTCTTGTTGTATTCTTGCCTGTAATTGAATCTCACATACTGCTACACTTGTCTATAATGCAGATATTGATCGTTTGCTTGTTGTATGAAATGGGTAAAGGGAAGACTTCAAGGTGGCATCCTTACCTAATGCATTTGCCACACACTTATGACATACTAGCCATGTTTGGTGAATTTGAGAAGCGTGCTCTGCAAGTTCGGTTTCTGTTTGACATTTTAGTTTATCTTGTTAGGTTAGATTATAGCATCTTGGCTTATGATATTTATCAGCTTATCATCAATACTTTATGTAAGAATTAACTTATGATTTGTTTATTAGGTGGATGAAGCGGTGTGGGTCACCGAAAAAGCTATACTAAAGGCCAAATCAGAGTGGAAAGAAGCTCATGCTTTGATGGAAGATCTCATGTTTAGGCCCCAGTTTTTAACATTTAAGGCTTGGGTTTGGGCTGCTGCAACGGTTAGTCAGTTAGAAACCAGGCCTTTGAGACGGGAGATATATGCTTGCTAAAAGTAGTTTATTTATAAATATTCAATTTGGTTTTCCAACATTTGCATGGACTGGAAACATCTTTAGTTTTGGATGTTTATCTACAAACTCTTCCTTGCCTTATCATGTACTTTCATCCATGCTATTGTGACAGACTTATTTTCACTAATCTGTTTTAAGTTGTGCTACTTAATTATATCACTGATAAGAAAAACCAACTAACTGTATTGAATGTTGGTTACTTTTTTTTGGTTGATGCAATAGTTTCTGCCTTCATGTAAATCATCACTCACTCTATGATTTGGTTACATTTGAACTACGTAAAATGTAGATATCTTCTCGAACATTGCATATACCATGGGATGAAGCTGGGTGCTTATGCCCTGTGGGTGACTTGTTTAATTATGATGCACCTGGAGAGGAGTCATCTGACATTGAGGATTTAGAACATTTGCTATCAAACTCTTCCATTCACGATACAAACTTATTAAATGGAGGCAAGAATATAATGGTAGATGCAGAACAGCTTGATTCTCATTCCCCAAGATTAACTGATGGTGGGTTTGAGGAAGATGTTAATGCATATTGCTTCTATGCCAGGGCACATTACAAGAAAGGCGATCAGGTATTTAACTATTTCTGGAAATTTTAGTTACTAATTTGAATTAAAATATTAGTTTAAGTTTCTAAATGTGAGAAAACGTGAATTAAAATTTCATTTGATTGATTGCATTGTAGGCTTTTGGGTCCATTTTCTTTGTCCTGTTTGAATTATTTGTCCTTGACTTGAATATAGTTTGTAGTCATAGATGTTATGTTTGTATCTATTTGATTAGGATACTGCTTTGAATCAATGATGCTTGGTGGTACCGTTTCTGGGGAAGAAATTTAGTGGAGGCTGCCTTATTTCAACGTTAGGCCGGCCATAACTCGTGGCACAAACTTACCATTGCACTTAAAAATTACTCGTGAATAAAGGATCACTTGTTGGAACACGATATAAGTCCTTTTCTTTCACAAAGTATGATCCTACCAATTGAGTCAACCCTTATTGGAGATATTTAGTGGTATCAAGCTGCACTTCAACTCAACTCTCTATGCATGTTAGATGTTTAAGCCTTCACCACACAATCTAAGTCTAGAAACCCTTATCAGTTATAACTGTGATTGGATTTCTAAGAAATTGCTAATGTCTTATGTTTAAGTTAACTGAATAAAAAAATTGGGATTGGACAAACTGTACCCAAGATTTGTACACATCCTTTAGAACCAGCTTTTAAAATGATGAGAACAAAATTACCCGGCTGTGTGGCTTTAAGCTCAGGCAAACTACCGGTGGATGTTCTTATTAGTAGTATTGTGCAATGCATGAGGCCCTTCTCAAGATAGGATTATATTTAGCATATGGAGCAGTAAATGTAGCTTCTGTTTGGTTTACATATCCAATTCAGAGCGTGAATGTTACTGATTTTTTTTTTCTCAATAAATATAAATGTAATTTATCATAAATCTTACCTGGAGCTAAAATTCTATAAACAAACTTAGTTGCTTGTCTCCTGTAAATTATTCAATTTTGCAGGGACTGATATTTTCAAATCCTACTTCCATTTGATTATTTTCAAGAGGTCACTAGTACCATATCCGTCTTCAGTCTCTACATTCCGTTGTTTAGTAAATAGGGAATTACTAATTACTTTATCCTCACCAGGTTCTATTATGCTATGGAACTTACACAAACTTGGAGCTTCTTGAACACTATGGCTTTCTCCTACAAGAAAATCCAAATGACAAAGTTTTTATCCCTTTGGAACCAACTATATATCTTTCCACTTCATGGTCTATGGAATCACTCTATATCCATCATAATGGGAAGCCTTCATTTGCACTACTTGCTGCATTGCGGTTGTGGGCAACCCCTCAAAACAAGAGGAAGTCTGTAGGACATCTTGTGTATTCTGGTTCCCAACTGTCAGCAGACAATGAAATTTTCATCACGAAATGGCTGTCCAAAACTTGTGCCACTGTGTTAAAGAATCTGCCGACATCTATTGATGAAGACACCTTGCTCTTGAATGCAATGCACAGTAGCCAAGATTTTTTCACTTTCATGGAGATCACAAAATCTATGTCTTCCAGGGATGAGATCTATGCCTTCTTAGAAGCACATGATATGAAAGATGCACATAGTTTCACTGACGTAATATTATCTAGAAAAGCAAGAAGGTCCATGGATAGGTGGAAATTAGCTGTCCAATGGAGGCTGAAGTATAAGAAAATCCTCTTTGATTCTATCTCTTATTGTACTGAAATACTTGATTCTTTCATAAAATAATGTGTTTTAGTTTACTGGTTGCAGTATAGCTAAAGTTATTTATTGTTTATCTTTCTTCAAATAATAGTTTTTTATTGATTCGAAAAAAAAAGATAAATGACATTATTTTACCGAAAATAGGAAAGCTAACATTATGCAACAACAGTAATTTGAAGTTTTTGCAGATATCTCATATTTAGAAAGTATAATGATATTTTGATTATTAAATTTTGACAACTTTTTTTTACAACATAAGATGTCATTTTTTAAGTGGTTTTGGAATATTGAGAATGAAAAAAATTAAAAAATAAAAAAAACACTTAAAAAATGACATTTTATATTGTAAAAGAAAATCGTCAAAAAATTATTTTTCTTTTAGAATATGTTGACAAACAATATTTTTTTAATGATTTTCTGTTCTGGCATTTAATTTCTAATACGTCACAAAATTATTATGTATAATGCATATACAAAGGCACTAGAAATTATTATGTAACTTCGATGTTTTTAATCACTTTTTGTTGTCAAAATCTGGATTTGATTGAACATGGGTTAAACCTGAAAGTTTAGCAGTATAAGAAATCCAACATATGTGCTGGATGAACATAATTATAAATTTCATTCAACAAATAACTTATGTGCAAGATAATCTTTTATAAATGAGTCAAATATTGTTCCAAGGTTTAATGATTTAACTTTACTTGAACCGGTTTCGATAAATAATGGGTAATTCTACCTTTCAAATATAATCTCATAAATTTATAATAAAACCCCAAAAAAAATTTTAAAGATACAAAAGTCTAAATGAAATATAATTATGTTAATTAATAAATTACAATCACAAGAACAAATTTTCATAAAAAAAATGACAAAAAGTAAAAATTGATATAAATAACTAAATATGTTTTACACAAGAATAATTGGTAAAATAATTTATATCGTTTTGTAAATATTAATAAATATAAATATTAATAAATAATTCATATCCTCTACTTCTTCCTTTCAACCATTTAAAAGTTAAATAAGTATAAATTATTACTGTTCTCTTTATAATTTCCATTTTCAGGTGTTAAATAAATATTAATTATTACTTTAATCTTTATTTTTATTCTTTAACTTTGTACATTCATTTAATTTCTTATCTTTTCTATTGATACAATTGTTTTTACTATAATTGTAAAAATATCTATTCTTATATATTCTTAAGATTTTCAAATTTGTTAAGTACAAATTAATGAATTCATTGAACAATTCTTTTATTAATTTTTTAAAATTTTCAATAAATTTATGAATCCATGAAAATTCATTTTTAAAATTTTCATTTAGGTTTAGAGTTTATGAAAACTAAGAATTCTTTCATTAAAATTTTCAAAAATTTAATAAATTTCAAAGTTTAATATTTATGATTATCACATCATTCATTTAAAATACACCAAATTCATTGAGCAATTCTTTTATTAAATTTTAAAAAATTTCAATTATAAATTCATGGAACAATTTTTTTTTAAATTATCAATTAAATTATAATGTTTAAAATTTATGAATTCTTTCGTTAAAATTTTTAATAAATTTGAAAGGTTAAGATTTATGAATTATCAATTCATTCATGCATTTAAAATACACCGAATTCATTCATTCTTTTAAATTTTAAAATGTACAATGACATACCAGTAATAGACCATGTATGACTTCATCTTCATCAATTAGAATATGACTTCATCAATTAGAATGATAGAAATCTTAACATCTATCATGAAAAAAAAATACTCACCCTAGTATGCCTTAAAAATATTAAAATTTTCAAACAAACAAAGCTACTTCATATGTTAAAAAATAGAAAGAAAAAAATCAACGAAAAAAAGGCAAAATATAAAAATAAAAAACAATACTCAGATAAAACTTCTAAAAACACAATAAAAACTTTAAAGAAGTATCTGAAATTTTCCCAAAAGAAACTAAGTGTTTAAAAATATTAATCAAATACTTGTGCAGACAGAAAATCCATCAACGAAGGCATGTATAGAGAGATGGATCAGATTTATTTGGCTTGGTTTCTCAAACGAGAAAAATCGCACAGTTTGTTCAGCGTCGATCACCTGGGGAAAAAATCATCACTTCCATCTCCAAAACATCGTGCACATTAAAATGTTAACACCCATACACCCTAAAGTTGAAATAAACCCTAACGGCATATAAATTCAAGATTAAAATTCACGCAAAATAGAAAGAAAAAAAAAATACTAAAGCAAATAGAAAAAAAAAAATACTAAAGCATAACCTAATTTCAGCGAAAGATTTTAATGCGAATAGAATTTGGCGGTTGGGGTAAAGACTAGTGCTGTGGCACACGAAGGAGATGCAGTTTTTACATAAATAGGAGGAACCCTAACTTGAGGTTGGATGAAGCTACTACTTCTTAGTAGTCATTTATAAAGACCAAGGAAACAGGCTAATTCTGTTAGGCCCACGATGCCAATTGGGCCTTAGTCTGATTTTTAGAGTTAGCTTAAGGTCAAATTTACAACTTTACCTTTTCAAATTAAAGTAATGGATTTTGAAGGATTTGGATTGTTATTTTTTGCGTGGTTGCCATTTGTGCCTTATATTTTTATACTTTTATAAAATTATAATTGTTTTTAATAACATTTTATTTAACATATAATATTTTTTTAACATAATATTATAATTATACTATTAAAAATATATTATCATTCATATCTTTAATTTAAGTTTTATATTTATTTCATTGTACTAGCGCTAGCCATTCTAACAAGGATTAAAAGAGAAAATTTTGACCCGGTGCTTCCTGTAATAATCAATCTGTAGTGCTTCATGTATTAATTGTTTTTTTAACAAAAAAAAAAAAACTTAGTTATGAATATTTTTTCGTGTTCAGTGATAATTATTATTGTTTTAATTTCTTAAAAAGTTTAATTGTATAAAAAGTATTTTATGCAACTCCTTACTTTTACTATTCACTTACATAACAAACAAAAGAACTACAATGATAAATATAATCTTGATAAGAAGCATTAATATAATATACAAGTTTAAGATTAGTTATACACAATATTAAAAGTAATATAATATATTAAAATTTAGTTGTCTTAGTCTTTTTCTAATATTCTGAAATGGTCAACCTTACATAAATGAGTAAAAAAAAAGTCAACTCAATTCAAGGATGGTGAATTACACTCATAGTTTGCCCGAAATAAAATATATTTTAATATAATATATTAAAATTTAGTTGTCTTAGTCTTTTTCTAATATTCTGAAAACGGTCAACCTTACAGAAATGAGTAAAAAAAAATGTCAACTCAACTCAAGGATGGTGGATTACACTCATAGTTTGCCCGAAATAAAATTACTTAATTAAAAAAACTAGAAATATGTAAAATAAAAAAAGTAAAAAAACTATATTTTGTAACATGTTATTTTGACATATTTTGTTTGTTATACCCAAGTTCATGATAGAATTTTTATAGCGACAAAATGCTATATTTTAGAAGATAAGTTAAGGATAATGGACCTAAAAAAAAAGATGTATATAAGGAATTCATTAATAATTTGAGGGGAATATCTTTCTGCACCCCATATTTTTTTACTAAACCCTAAAAGCAAGTTAAAAAATCAAAATTTGCCACCTCTTCTTCCCTCTTCCTCTCCGACAACATCTCCCTACTTTCTTCCACCTTCACCTCATCTTTTGCTTTCATCACCCTATCTTCTCCCACCTCTATTCCATTTTCACTTTCACCCCATCTTCTTCTTCCACCTTCACCTCAACCCTAAAAACTATTCACAAACAAATTGAAAGAGCATAATAATTTGAAGTGTAAAGAAGAAGATGAGAGAATTGACGATGAAAGACGTGAAATGTAAGTTACAAATTTTACAAATCATGTTCATTTCATATTATACAATCTGCAATGCAAAATTACATTTTGGATTGTAGAATCCGTAATGCAAAATTACATTTTTTATTGTACAATCCATAATATAAATTTGCATTACGAATTGTATACTTCGAAGTGTAAATTTGCATTCTAGATCGTACAATTAAGAATATTTATGCATTGCACAATCTTGATATAGTTTAGGCATGAATATAATTGGAATTTTAAAAAATATGGGGTGCAGGAAGAAATTCCCTAATTTTAGTTCCTTTTTTTATATTGTGAATTTTATTACCAACACAAGTTAAATGGAAATATGAGTACTAGTTATCCTCGTTGGTGGATCTTGGCCAATAATTTTGGGAGAGTCAAAATAATACTCTCAAATTTTATATATTTAATTATTGTTACTAATACAATAAGTGTCCTACTAACCAGTGCCATTAGGGTACTGAATAAGAATAATTAATACGCATTGAATAAGAATAATTAATACGCATTTAAATTTACAAAATTTCATAGTTAAATATAATATTAAAGAAATTCTTACCGAATAATTATTCATGTAGATTTACTTTATTTGGAGGACAAAAATGCAAATAAGTATTGTATAACTATGTTTAATATTTTATTTGATGCAGACAATTAAAAATTTAAAAAGTAATAAAATAATTATATCCACATCCATTTTGGATCCAAATTTGTGTCCATAGGGCTAACACAAAAGAATTTGACAGATTTTTTGTCGGGGCCAACGAGGCCAAATTTCAGCATGGGATATGAACTTGGATGACTTTCGAATAAATTTCGGTCGGAGACGATATGACCAAATTTGGGCTAAGGTAGACTCGACAAAATTTCAGTCGAGATTGACTTGACTAGATTCGACTGAATTTCGGCAGGACCGATTTTGCCTAATACGACCAAATTTTGGCCAGAGTTGACTTGGTCAAATATGACCACATTTGGGCCAAGGCCTGATCAGTCAAATTTCGGTCAGGGTTGATTCCATTTAATTCGTTGGTCGAAACCGAATTGACTAAATATGACCAATTTTCGATCACAACCGACTAAGTTGAATATAGTCAAATTTCGTTCGGGACTTACTCGACCGAATATGGCTAAATTTGGACTAGTACCGACTCCACCAAATTTTGATCATGACCAATTTGACTGAATTTGGCCAAATTTAGGTCAGGACCGACTTGCCTAAATATGACAAAATTTCGATCGCGATCGACTCTGCCGAATACGACCAAATTTAGGCCAGGACCAACTCGGTCAAATTTTGGTCGAGGCCAACGTGACCGAATTTTGACCGAAGCCGACTCGACTGAATTCGGCAGAATTTCGATCGTGGCCGACTCAGTTGAATACGACCAAATTTTGATCGTGACCGACTCATTTGAATATGACCAAATTTCACCCTAGGCCGTTTGAACCGAATACAACCAAATTTGGGTCAAGGCCGACTCGGCTTAATCTCAATCGGGGCCAAGTCGATTGAATTCGGTTGAATTTTTACTATAGCCAACTTGGCTGAATACAGCCAAATTTTGGCCACGAGTGTCTTGGTTGAATACGGTCAAATTTTGTCTAAGTCAACTCAGCCAAATGTAGTCAAATTTGGACCGTCTCACGTCTCACGTTCCACGTCCCACGTCTCACATCCCACGTTCCACGTCTCACGTCTCACGTCTCACGTCGCAGGTCCACGTCACACGTCTCACGTCCCACGTGTCATGTATCACGTCTCACATCTCATGTCTCACGTCCCACGTCTCACGTCCCACATTTCAAGTCCCACGTCTCACGTCTCACGTCTCATGTCCCACGTCCCACGTCACACGTCACATGTCCCACATCTCACGTCCCACGTCCCACGTCGCATGTACCACGTCTCACGTCCCATGTCTCATGTTCTCACGTTCCACATCCCACGTCCCACGTCTCACGTCACACGTCCAACTTCTGACGTCCCACGTTCCACGTCTCACGTCCCACATCCCACGTCCCATATCCCACGTCCCGGGTCCCACATCTCACGTTTCACGTCCCATGTTCCATGTTCCACGTCCCACATCTCACGTCACACGTTTCACGTCCCACGTCAAACGTTACATGTACCACGTCTCACGTCCCACGTCCAAAGTTGCATGTACCATGTCTCACGTCCCATGTCTTATGTTCTCACATTTCACGTCTCCTATCACGTTTCACGTCTCATGTATCATGTCTCACAACTAATGTCTCACGTCCCACGTCTCACATACGGTCAAATTTTATCTAAGTTAACTCAGCCCAATGCAGTCAAATTTGGGTCGTTTCACGTTTCACGTCCCATGTCTCACATCCCACGTTCCACGTCTCACGTCTCACATCTCACGTGACACGTCGTACGTCGCACATTCCACATGACACGTCTCATGTATCATGTCTCACATCTCATGTCTCACGTCCCACGTTTCAAGTTTCACGTCTTACGTCTTACATTCCACGTTTGAAGTCTCACGTCTCACGTCACATGTCATGTCTCACGTCCCACGTCCCACGTGACACGTCCCAAATTCCACGTTCAACGTCGCATGTACCACGTCTCATGTCCCATGTCCCATGTTCTCACATTTCACGTCTCACTTCTCACATTTCACGTCTCACGTTTCACTTCTCACTTTACACATCCCACGTTTCATGTCTCACATCTCACATCTCACGTCTGACGTCCGACGTCTCACGTCCAACGTTCCATGTCTATCGTTCCACGTCCCACGTCTCAAGTCCTACGTCCCACGTCTCACGTCTCACGTCCAACGTCGCATGTACCACGTCTCACGTCACGTTCCACGTCTCACGTCTTATGTCTCATGTCTCACGTCTCACGGCCCACGTCTCACGACCCACGTCTCACGTCCCACGTTCCACGTTCTACGTTCTACGTTTCACTTCTCAAGTTCTACGTCCCACGTCTCATGTCTCACGTTTCACATCTCACATTCCACGTTTCACGGTTCACGTCTAACGTTTTACATCTCACGTCATACATCCCACATACCACATCTCACGTTTCACGTCCCACGTCTTATGTACCACGTCCCATGTTCTCACATTCCACGTCCCACGTCACACGTTCTACGTCCCATGTCTCACGTTCTACGTCTCACGTCCAACGTCCAACGTCCCATGTACCACGTCTCACGTCCCATGTACCACGTCTCACGTTCCATGTCCCATGTTCTCACATTCCACGTCTCACGTCTCACATCGCACGTCCCACGTCCCACATCTTACATCTCATCTTACGTCTCTGGTCTCACGTCCCCCGTCTCATCTCACGTCTCACGCCCCATGTCCCATGTCCCATTCCAACGTCTCAGGTATCATTCTCACGTCACACGTTCCACATCTCATATCTATAGTTTAAGTTTTATATTTGTTCTGGTTTAGGGTTTACCAAATAGTTAATTATCGTCTAAAATTCTCTTTTTTCTTTCCTTAATCCCTTCTGTATGTATAAGATCTTTTAGTCTTAAAACTGCTATCTTACTGCCAACTAACCTATTCACTTCTCCACTATTCTTTCCTGAAATCTCGCATGGGGTGGTTATTCCTAAAATCTAGGGATATTTGTTCGTCACCTCGGCCCAAATGCTCATCACCTCGGCCTGTGACTGAAACTCGTTGTTTTATGATAAATATTTAATGAGTCAGAATCCAAATGAGCATGTTGAGGTCGTCCATTCCTTGGACGGTGCAATATCCATTCTAATGAGGATTAAAAGTATTATATTTATTTTGACCAGGTGTTGTCTATAATAATCAATCTGTAATGCTTTATGTATTAATTTTTTTTGATAAAAAAAACCTTTGGTTGTGATTTTTTTCGTGTTCAGTGATAATTATTATTGTTTTAGGTTCTTAAAAAGTTTAAATATGTCTTGTATAAAAAGTATTTTATGAAACTCCTTACTTTCACTGATCACCTACATAACAAAAAAAGAACTACAACGATAAATGTAATATTGATAAGAAGCATTAATATAATATACAAGGTTAAGATTAGTTATACACACTTAAAATTAATATAATATATTAAAATTTAGTTGTCTTAGTCTTTTTTTAATATTTTGAAAACAGTTAACCTTACAAAAATAAGTAAAATGAAAATGTCAACTCAACTTAAGGATGGTGGAATACACATTATAGCTTGCCCGAAATAAAATTACTTTATTAAAAAAACTAGAAATATATGAAATAGATAAAGTAAAAAAACTATATTTTGTATGCTATTTCGACATGTTTTGTTACGTGCCCAAGTTCATGAGAGAATTTTGATAGAAAAACTACTATGTTTTAGAAGATAAGCTAAGGATAATGGACCTAAAAAAAAAGATAAAAGTATATAAGGACTTCACTAACAATTTTTGGGAAATATCTTTCTACATCCCATATTTTTTTACTAAATCCTATAAGCAAGTTAAAAGGTCAAATTTGACCTCCTCTTCTTCTCTTCTCCTCTCCCACAATACTTTCCTCCACCTCCACCTCCACCTATCTTCTTCTTCCACATCCAACTCCACCCCTGTCTTCTCTTATTTCCATCTCCATCTTCACTTCCACCTTATCTTCTTCTTCCACCTTCACCCTAAAAAACATTCACAAGTATCCATTAAAACAAATGAAAATACCATAATAATATGAAGTATAAGGAAGAATATGAGAATCAACGATAAAAAATGTGAAATGTAAGTTATGGATTTCACAAACCATGTGTATTTCAAACTATACAATCTGTAATGCAAAATCACATTTTGGATTGTATAATTCCTTGTGCAAAATTATATTACATCGAAATGTAAATTTGCATTCCAGATCGTACAATCCAAAATATTTACTTATTGCACAATCCTAAACTATAATTACAACATGGATAAATTGAAATTTAAAAAAATATGGGATGTATGAAGAAAATATGGGAGTGCAGGAAGACATTTCCTAATTTTAGTTTCTTTTTTATATTTGTGAATTTTATCAGGGTGACTACCACAAGTTAAATGGAAATATGAGTACTAGTTATTATAATGAAATCATATTAGATATCATATTGAATTTCGACATCTTAATTATGCTAACATTTAAAAATCCCACAATTATTTCTTATCACTTAAAAATTTAGAAAAAATTAAAATAAAATAAAATACAAAAATACAAAAATACATGAAAGTCACACTAAACTCATGATAAAATATAATAGTATAATAGTTATTCAAAAAGATAATTTTTAATTTATACATATCCATTAATAATAATAGATATTTTATTTAAAAAATTTATTTTATGTGATTTTAAATAAAATATTCAAAAACTAAAAATATAAACTCAAATAATTTATATTTAAAAAAATAATTCCAAATCACACTACACTCTAAACACATAAATAAAAGAAAGTATTTAAAATATAGCCAAATAAATAATACTTGAAATTAAGTTTCAATAGGATTTAAATTTCTCAATAGACAATAAGGAAAATTTGACTAATAAATTATAAGATATTTTTTTACATTGTTTGTTAATAAAACTTTTTCAAACAATCATTTTCCATTCTTAAGTTATGCTTGACGATTTATGGGAACAAAAATATTAACAACTCTAATAGTTTCTTTTGACACTTTTAAACATCAATTAACCTAGTTAAGATAAAAATATATATATATATATTTGTTTGTCATGTTACATCATTATATTTACATTTTAAAAGTTATGTAGTTCAATTGAATCTTAATTAGAAAGCAGGACTCTTGCTCAAGCATAAACATGAAATAAATCTACCCTTTCTTTCATAGTGATGACATATTTTATTTCATGTGAATTTTGTCTACATATATCCTTCGACATAAGTTTCTTTTTGTTATCCGTAAACTCAATTGAACTTCACTTTGTCTTAATAGGGTGGAATAGGATAAATCCAAAAAAGAAAAAAAAAAGAGAGATAACTGAAATAACAAGTAAAATTGTTGGAATTGAAGATAGGTAACAACAAATTAAAGATAATTAATCAAATTGTGAAACCCTAAAGAGATAAACACCTTGCTATATTTCCATTTACAACACTTCAGTGACTTGAATGTCTGAGTTTCTTTTGGAGACTTTCCCACCAAGAACATATAGCCATAATGGTCATAAAAATAAGTGGTCACCTGTATTTGCAAAGAATTTCGATATAGCAAGAACATATATATTTTTCATTTTCTTATATATATATATAGAAAAAATATATATATTTTTTTTTTTTTTATATATATATATATATATATATATATATATATATATATATATTAATTATTTCTCTTAACCTACATGTTAATAAACATTTGAATGTGAAACAAACGTCAATATTTAAATTGAAAAATAAAAACAAAAATTATTTTTCTAATGTAAAAGCTTTTTAACATAACTTTTAGATTGTTACTTTTAATTTATACATGAATTAATTTTAATTTATAAAAAAATCCATTTTATTATTCTTTTTACTCTTTTTTCAAGAATATTTACAGACAAGTTTGTGCAACCTACCCATAATAATTTCATGTGTACCTAAAATAAAAGCCATAGTTGAAAATACTTATCATTGTATATATAAATTTAAAACACGTTGCATTTGGTGAACTCACACAGGTTGACCAATAGAATCAAATGCCGTGAAGAAGACATTTTTTATATCCTTTTCTGTTGATCATCGTGTGGTAACTCCAACACAAACAGAAGGAAAGAATGATTCCTATAACTGCGTGATGGAAATAATATTCACACCTAATCTCTTCTCAAAGCATACAAATTCTTTTCCTTTCCCTCCTTAACCAAATATTCCTTCTCCAACTCATGCACAATTACACCTTCATAGCTAACTCAACCTCAAACTTATTTTACATGCCAAAGTAGCCATGCATATAAATTGAGACACATCTCATTTGACCACCAATTAAGACCCATCTCAATTTCAAAACCTTAACTCAAAATTTCTCTTTTGCTCTGTTTAAATGGCTTCTGCACCAGCCTTAAAACGCACAGATTCTGTCATAGATAATATGCCTGATGCATTGAGGCAGAGCCGGTACCACATGAAGAGGTGTTTTGCCAAGTACCTGGAAAAAGGTAGGAGGATCATGAAACATCACCATTTGATGGAAGAAATGGAACTAGTTATAGATGACAAAACTGAAAGAAATCAAGTTTTGGAGGGTATTCTTGGCTTCATATTGAGCTCCACGCAGGTTATTTCTTTTCACTCTTTACCTTTATATACATATATGTACACACACACAAATATAGCTTGTGGATTTTAATGTTGTTTCTGAAACTTGCAGGAAGCTGTTGTTGATCCACCATATGTTGCCTTTGCAATAAGGCCTAATCCAGGAGTTTGGGAATTTGTAAAAGTGAGTTCTGATGACCTTTCTGTTGAGACTATCACCCCCACTGAGTTCCTCAAGTTCAAGGAAAGGGTAATCGATGAAAAATGGTGGGTCATTTTTCTCATATTTATCTTGAAAAGATAATCAGTACGAGTTTTGTATACTTGATTGAAGTGGCATGATTTTTATCACATTTCTGAATTTTACTTATTTCTCAGTTTACATGTTCATCTAATAAAACGTAAATAAGTCCAATTGGAATAATCTTTTCATGAAATTTGCTTTTGATGTTTAACTTTGGTCTGTATTGAAGGGCAATCGATGAGAATTCATTTGAAGCAGACTTTGGAGCATTCGATTTCCAAATTCCTCAGCTAACCCTCTCATCTTCAATTGGAAATGGACTCCAATTTACTTCTAAGTTTTTGACTTCGAAGATAACTGGGAAATTGGAGAAAACACAGGCTATAGTGGACTACTTGTTAACACTAAATCATCAGGGAGAAGTAAGTGAAATAACACGAAATATTATTCTACAACATCAAAGTTACACCTTTCAATATTCATTTTCCATTTTTTCATGGCAGAAATTGATGATAAATGAGAGCTTGAACTCTGCTGCAAAGCTACAGATGGCACTGGTAGTGGCTGATGCATTCCTCTCAGCACTTCCCAAAGACACTGCATATCAGAACTTTGAGCTAAGGTGAAGAGTTTATTATTTTTCAATAAAAGAGGCCAAGGATGTTGTTGCAAGGTGTGATCCAATGACACTACCAATTTCATTGACAGGTTCAAGGAGTGGGGGTTCGAGAGAGGATGGGGAGATACTGCAGAAAGAGTGAAGGAGACAATGAAAACTCTATCAGAAGTACTTCAAGCACCTGACCCCGTCAACCTGGAGAAATTTTTAAGTAGGTTACCAATAATATTCAATGTTGCCATCTTCTCAGTTCATGGTTATTTTGGACAAGCAGATGTTCTTGGCTTGCCAGACACAGGTGGCCAGGTAAAATTCTTAACATCAGCAGCAACTAGTTTGATTATAATCATAGGTTGTGGCAAGGTCAACAGATTTTTATATCAGATAAATGCTAAGTTTTTTGTGGGTTACTTCTTATGTAATTAGTCATATTCAGAATCTTGTAGTTTTCAATAAATGTTTAATGAATACAAGAAAGTGTATTAGAAGAAGTGAGTAACTAAGACACTCCTCTTTTATGCTATCATGTCAAGTGCTGTTTATATTAAGAGATTGCTTAAAAAGTAAAATGTTTTTTTCATTTCTAATACTCACTGAGAGAAGTACAACAGATAGTTTACATATTGGACCAAGTCAAGTCTCTGGAAGCAGAGTTGCTTCTGAGAATCAAGCAACAAGGGCTAAATGTGAAACCTCAAATTCTTGTGGTGAGTTTCATGCAAAGGAATGGATAATTATCTCTCTGTATGTACACTTGGAGTTACTAGAATCTTAAGAGTACACTATTGATCTTTGCAGATAACAAGGCTCATACCTGATTCTCGGGGAACCAAGTGTCACCAGGAGTTGGAACCAATCAATGATACTAAGCACTCCCACATTTTACGTGTTCCTTTTCAGACAGATAAAGGAATACTGCATCAATGGGTTTCTCGCTTTGATATTTACCCCTATCTTGAGAGGTTTACTCAGGCATGTAAATCTGATTCAAGATTCTTTATCTGCTATCTATTGCCACTCTTATGATTTTTTTCCTTCTCACCATACTTTGACTCATTCAAATAGGATGCAACAACCAAGATTCTTGAGTTCATGGAAGGGAAACCAGATCTTGTTGTTGGAAATTACACAGATGGAAACTTGGTAGCATCACTAATGGCTAGAAAACTTGGGGTAACTCAGGTTAATACAGCATAAGTTTTGCTTTGAACAGTTTTTTTGTGTTTGCAAGTACATTTATTTTCTTTTTTACATGTACTAATTCCATTTGGCAATTGAAAACCAGGGCATTATAGCACATGCTTTGGAGAAGACCAAGTATGAGGACTCAGATGTCAAGTGGAAAGAGTTGGATCCCAAATATCACTTCTCATGTCAATTCATGGCTGATACAGTGGCAATGAATGCAGCTGATTTCATCATAACCAGCACATACCAGGAAATTGCTGGAAGGTTAGCTCAAACAGCCTTAAACACACATGAATGAGCACAAAACAGAAAAAAAAAAATGAAATCTAAATTTGAAAGTTGATATTTGCAGCAAAGATAGACCTGGACAATATGAAAGCCATGCTGCATTCACACTCCCAGGGCTGTGTAGAGTTGTTTCAGGGATAAACGTGTTTGATCCTAAGTTCAACATAGCTTCGCCAGGAGCAGACCAATCTGTCTATTTCCCTTACACAGAGAAAGAAAAAAGGCTCACTCAATTTCAGCCTGCCATTGAAGATCTTCTCTTTAGTAAAGTTGATAACAGTGAGCACATGTAAGTGACTTAACATTCAGTTATAAATTACCACATTCTTTCAAATGAATGACTCTCACTTCTGAAATTGTTATGGAAACAGTGGATACCTGGCTGATAGGAGGAAGCCAATTATCTTCTCAATGGCTAGGCTTGATGTTGTAAAGAACTTAAGCGGGTTAGTTGAATGGTTTGGCAAAAACAAGAGATTGAGAAATTTGGTGAATCTTGTCATAGTAGGAGGCTTCTTTGATCCTTCAAAATCAAAAGATAGGGAGGAAATATCAGAAATAAAAAAGATGCATGAACTAATTGATAAGTACCAACTGAAGGGTCAGTTTAGATGGATTGCTGCACAGACTAATAGGTATCGTAATGGAGAACTCTACCGTTGCATTGCTGACACAAGAGGAGCATTTGTTCAACCTGCTTTGTATGAAGCATTTGGATTAACTGTCATTGAAGCAATGAACTGTGGATTGCCCACTTTTGCTACCAACCAAGGAGGTCCAGCAGAAATTATTGTTGATGGGGTCTCTGGCTTCCACATTGATCCCCTCAATGGCGATGAATCAAGCAAAAAAATTGCTGATTTCTTTGAAAAATGCAAAGTGGATCCATCACAATGGAATGTGATTTCTGCAGCTGGATTGCAGCGCATAAATGAATGGTACCTAACTGATCATATCATATGATATAATTTCCATAGTTTCTTGCATCAATGAGAAATTAAATTTTCAAACTTTATGAATGTCTTTGTCTTATAGCTATACCTGGAAAATTTATGCAAACAAGATGGTAAACATGGGGAACATTTACACCTTTTGGAGACATGTGAATAAGGAGCAAAAAGAGGCAAAGCAGAGATACATTCAGATGTTCTATAATCTTATATTCAAGAATTTGGTAAGTAAGCCAATAATTGGTCTTTCTGGACACAATAATTCACCAATTATTGTGTTTTAAACACTTTTGATGTGTAAATGTCACAGGTTAAGACTGTACCTGTTCCAGGTGATGAACCTCAACAACCAATGACCAAGCAGCCAAGTCTTAAATCTCAGAGCACAAGGTCTGTTACTCAACCAATCAAACATTTTTAACTTCTGTGAAGGGAAAAAAGTGACTGCATTAATTGAAAAATTGAATATGTTCACTAGTCTTTCCCTCATGGGATTTTTACCTTTGTTACTTCATGATTACCTTTGTTCTGTTAAACAAAATGGTTTTCCATTTGATTCATGCTAACATATTTTCTCTTTTTTCCTTCTTGGTTCGCTGCATCAGACGTTCACAGTCCAGACTGCAAAGGTTAGGTTCATTGCAATTTGCAAAGCACTGAATTAGGTCATGATTATTAGTTGTGTTGTGTATGCTCAATATTACTTGGTTTCTTTCAGGTTATTCGGAAATTAATTAATATCTCAACCACAAACTGATCAACGAGTACGATGCATGTTATGACTCTGGATATTAATGGATCTTTCTCTTATGTATACACCTTATATTTTATTTTTTATTTTTTTGTTATTCGTCAAACGAAGAAGTTCTGCTATTGTTGAACAACTACAATTATTTTATGTGATCAATAAAATGGCCTATGCGAGGAAATTCAAAACGAAGACGGAGCAATTTTTAATTTCACGTAGCTGAAACTTTAATTTAATTTCAGAACTGTAATGAAGATTTTACATGCTAACCTCCCAAAACGAAACCACCGAAACAAAAGATTGAGATAAATATGTCATTTTATTTTAATAATAACATAGAGAATAGATGTGTCTAGCAAAAGAGGGAGTGTAAATAAAAAGAGGCTAATTAAAAATATTGTTAAATAATGATTTAAAATGGGCTTACAAATCTGATCCTCGTCGTCCAGCCCAATAACAGCAAGTTTGTTAAATTTTTTATCTATTGCAACACTCCATTAATTAGTTATTAAAATTTTAGCAATACAATTAAATTTTATCCTTATTTTCTTGTGTAATTCAACTTGATAATTTTCTCACGAATAATTGATTATTTAATTGTTTTAAAAGGACTTGTTCACACTTTTATACAGGATGGGTGTCATGGTATACTTTGTTTTTAAAAATAAGAAAAAAAAAAACAGAAAAAATTACTAAAGTTTGAAACCACGAGGATCAAATACATAATATTTTTTTAAATAAAATAAATTACAGGGTGAATAAATAAATAAAAAGATAGATTCAAACCTAATTATTATTAATAGGGCTATTCATATAACATCTAATCTACTATCCCATTATTTAGAGGAAATACTATTCCGGTTATCTAAAGATATAACCATAACAATTAACAAAGTAATAGATATGGTATTAGTTCAGTCATCCTAAAAGAAACAATAGTAATAAAATAATATGTTCAAGAAAATTATTATATTAGAGTTTTGTTTTTAAACATATATGATAGAGAACGATTTTTTTGTAACTGAGGGTCTATTGTATCTCGAAATTGTAAAATAGGGTCTCTCAAATTTATTTTTGCGAAACAGGGTCAAGTCATCGTAGGGGAGGACGGCATTAAAGGTGAAGTCGTCCTCCCCTCAGCCGGTTTAATTTTTTCTTTTTAAAAAAGTGATGTTGTCAATGTGGAAGCCGGTTGCTTTATGTCTTAGATTGAAGTCGTTAAGTTGGATGACGGTTTCACTTTTAGTTTTTGTTTTTGTATGTTTTAATGTAACAACTTTTTTTTTCCAGAATTTAAACCATGAAATATTTGTAATTTTAGTGCTTATGGCTCTATTCACAGCCTTCATAACAACACCAATAGTGATGGCAATCTATAAACCAGCACGAGGAAATTCAATGAAAACACGGCAGAAGTTGAGCGGAAGCTGGGTGACAGTTCTTGGAGGTTCAGGAATGAAATGGTTGAGAAGTTCAGAGTCTTGGCCTGTCTCCATGGGCCAAGCAATATCCCTTCTATCATAAATTTGATTGAATCAACTCAAAGTACAAAAAGATCCTTGATAAAGTTTTTCATGATGCATCTTATTGAGCTCACAGAGCGCTCATCCTCTATCAAAGAGTGCTCGTAGGAATGGTTTCCCTTTCTACAGCCGCTTCATTGCCTAACATTAAAAAAAAACTAAAAGTGAAATCGGCTTTGGGTCCAACGACTTCAATCTCAAATATTATAAAACCGACCTTCACCCTAACGACATCCCCCTTTTTCAAACAAAAAAAATGAAACCAGCTTGGGGGAGAACGACTTCACCTTTAATGTCGTCCTCCCCCACGACGACTTGACCCTGTTTCGCAAAAAAAACAATTCAACGAACCCTATTTTACAAATTGATGGTCAAAATAGCCCAAAAATACAAAAAAACCGATAGAGAACTATTCTTAGATTCCATACAAAAAGAACTTAAGATGAATCTTTACAATTCAAATTATCTATGACAAGGGTAGGGAGCAAAAGATTCGAAGATCAAATTTATTCAAGGCTCCTCCTGATAATACAAGCAACTAGAAATTCAAAAGATATGAAGATTATGGCTTGGAGCACATTTGAAAAATAGTTATTAGGAAATTAAGTTATGTTTCTGGACTTCGAGTTTTCTTTTAGAAATTATTTATGTTTCTATGTTTTTGGACTTTGGGTTTTTTTTTTTTTTTTTAATTTAGTTTATATTTTTAAGTTTTTGGGCTCAAGCTTTCTTATAGGGCTTATGGTAGGGTTTATAAGTTTTCTTAAACTTATGTGTTTATATATGGAGGTACAAAAAATTGATGTAGACACTTTTAGTTATATATTGAATTTTATCTCATTAAATAGATGATTCTCTTTATTCTTGTCTAAGGCCTCATGTTCCTATCTAAGATTAACACCTTGTGTTTAATCTTCACTTGACTTACCAATTTGCTAGATTGTGGTGTCATTCATTCCTGTCTTATTCTGAGTTCTTTTCTAATTTATTTATGTCGTCCCTATAGAAGATTCTAATTTAGAAACGAAACAATTGTACTCTTTCCTTCCTAGGTAGATCATATCAATACATAACAAAGGGAAATTGTTATCCTATGACTCAAACTGTGGACTCTATCACTCAACACCTACATCACTACTCACACCAAAGAATGATGATCATTACAAAAGAAGAAAAATACAACAATAAAAACAACAAATAATAGAGAGTAAATTAAATTGTGAAACATGTTGTGAATATATATATATATATATATATATATATATATATATATATTATTCTAGCTAAAAATAATTATGGTGAGTTTATACTCTTTAAATAATATTGGTGCTCAAAAGATTTGAAAATTGTTCACTACTCACAATTGATTTTATTGAATATTTAAAGAAAAGCACGTTTACCATTGTGAAGACATTTTCCTTTTAAGAATAACGCAATATGTACTTAATTTAAAATATTTTTATATCTTTTTGTAATATTTTTCTATGCTTCTTTTATTAAAAACATTTTTTTAGGTTAAAATACTCCGATGGTCCTCGTTTTGGTTCAAAAATCTCAAATTGGTCCTCGAATTTTAATTGATCTCAATTTCGTCCTCATTTTTGTAAATGCGTTTTAAATCAACCCTTTCCGTTATCAATTGACAAACGACGTTTATTTCTGATGATGTGGCTGTTTTGTGTATTCTGACGTGTCATTCGGTTGTTTTGGCACATGTGTTCTTGGTTTCTCTTTTAAAAAGAGTTTATGTTCATAACATTTGAAGCTTAGGGTTTGAAAAGGGTGAGGTGAAGTTGTCTCGTACGTTCTGATTTGATAAGATTGGTAATGTCTCCTTCTCATTCTTGCTCGTCTTGCACTTGCAATGGTTGGGAGATGAAAAATTCCAGCGTTTCTTCTCATGGAGGTGCGGTGAGGAGGTTCGATTTAACACCTGTTTGCTATTGCGGTGAAAAGGATGAAGTCATACTCACCTTCCCGGTGTGGCACTCAAGAACGACTACGATCAACGACACTAAAATCGACCTCTGAAATGTTCGACCTCACCTTCGACGACGCTGAATCACCTTCGACGACGCTGAATCTCACATTCGTCGACGTTCACGGCATTGACGCAGTGGGAGTTGCCCTCGCAGTCACAATCCTTCAGCACCCAATTCCAATCCCTAATTCAGTAATTTAGGGTTTCAAGGACGATGCTTATTTTAATTATCAGGGTCCACGTACCAATTTTTCAGTCCTCAAAATAATGAATAAAGCCACGCCAGATAATTAAAATGAGGTTAACGTTAATAATTTTGACACTGTTAATGATTGGGTTGATTTAAAACACATTTACAAAAATGAGGACGAAATTAAGATCAATTAAAATTCGAGGACCAATTTGAGATTTTTAAACCAAAACGAGGACCATCGGAATATTTTAACCCATTTTTTTATTTATCTTTTTTTAATTTCCTTATTTTATTTTTTATTCTATTTTCTTCGACACTAATTATCTTGACTTAAAATTCAACTTAAGAATTATATTTTATAGAAATTTTAAAATTTTAAATTTAAAGTGATGATAATATTTTATAGAAATTGAAATTAAGTATCATTGATATTGTATTATATTTTCTAAATATTTCATAATAAGAATTTATTAAACAAAATTTGCATCAACAATATCATATGAGCTGAGGTAAAATTCAAATATTTAATAATTATAGGTGAATATTCTATTCATAATTGTAATTAAGATCGAATACAATTAAGTCTTAACCAAATAGTATACATCAGCCTCCGATGTTAACTTACCGGAAGAAACACAGATCAGTGTTCACAAACTAATTTCTTTTAAGTTAGAGACAAAATTAAAAGAATATTTGGAGATCAAGTGTGGTTAACCCACATGGCACAAAGAGCGAAGGATACAGCGAGAAAAATGCCTATTTTCTTCAACACTGCACTTAAACCTTTCTCACTTTTGATACCAATAAACCGAACATCATTTGACTCATTCCATTTCATTATCTGAGATGATTCACTCGTTTTCTTCGTGATGGTACCACGATTACTGCAACATGTCTCATTCCAAAATTTCACTTCTCCCTTTACAAAAGCACAGTGCATCAACACAAGTGCAAAGACGAACACAATCGCACTCGCTATTGTCATCGATGGCTTTATTAGCTTCCCCATAACATAGGCCTTAACCTTCCTCAAAGACCCTTGGTCCTCCATTATCAACACCATTGCCTCTGCATTCTCCACATAATGATTGTATGCCATCACTGTATTAAGCTGAACTTGCACTGTTTTTGAAGGAACCGTTTGCTGAAAGAATGTCTCCGCCACTTGACGAGTCGAAACAAACATTCCACGATTAACCTTTATTTCCTCAACAACCTCAAAACTAGGAGAACTTGAATAATCATCATCCTTGTTACCATCTTCTGTGAAGTTGTCGGTAGGGTCTTCGTCATCGTTGATGAAACCCAATGAGAAGTCATTATTATGTTCCATGTCACTGTGTTGCTCAGATTCTGATCAATCATTTAGCAATTACTAAAACATTACATGTTTGCAACAACGTGCTCATCATTTACCATAATTATAAAGAAAAACAAACTGAATCATTAACAAAGCAATCATACCTTGCACCTCATTTTCTTTCATCATAGTTTGGAAGCTTGAAATTTCCTCTATTGGGACAATATTTTGTTCTTCCATCTGTGTCAATTTAATAAATAGTTTTATCATTGAAATAAAATAATTAATGGGGTAATATGTACAATTCTATACCTTTTCTAAATCTTCTTTTGACATTCCGACCCATCTTAAGTTCTCTACCTTCCTCTCCGCCTTAAATTCTTCATCCATATCTCCGATCTCTATTGTCCTTGTGTTTGCATCTTCCCATGCTTTGTCAGCATACCTCACTGAGTTCATTATTTCATTTGAATGATTGTAATTAGTGCCAACCATGAAGCTAAAATCATCATCACGAGGAGCATAATAATCATTGCCACCCCATTCCTGTGAGTAGCTGGATTGATTTATTAGTTCCTGAGAGGCCTGAGCCACCGAAAGAATTTCCTGTAAGATATCTGTTTCAGTTCTGCTTCCTTGCATGGAACTAGATGCTTGTGCCATTTTCAGCTCTGAGATTCCAACTTGAGGGAAATCATCCACCTCCAAAGGGGGCATAACAAACCTGTGTTGCATCCTTGCACACTCTAGGGCTATATCCACCTGTAAATAATAAATCAGCTCATGCTTATATACAGATATTATTGAAAGTTTAATGTCGACTAGAGATAAGATAATTTTATAACATAAAAATGTAAATGTAAATCTCATTTAAAAAACTGGTTTGATAGAGTTGAATTAGATTTAAAGTTCAACTTCTTGTAGCATATTTGTAAAGAAAGTTTTAAGAGAACATACCTTGGATGGAGGGTATGCTATGGCTCCAAAATTAGGATACGAAGAAGTTGGAAGACTAAATATTTGATCTTGTGATGAAAAGTGTGACCATTTTTCATGATCCCTTATCATTCCACCACTGATAGTGAGAGGAGTCTCAGTTCCAACATTGTGGGGTGAACAAGTATCCACAGACATAAAATAATTAGAGCTATCTACTAAATCTTCGCCCCTTCCTTCTGAGTATAGTTCAATGCTTGATGATTGATCGCTCGTAATCTGATTCACATTGGGAACATTAACATAGTGCCCCTCAACTTTTTGAGGAATCACTGCAGTCTTCTTCAACACACGGCAAAGAGCATATGCATCCTGAAATTACATTTTCCCATATTCAAAAGAGAAAAATCAATGAATGAAGGAAAACAAAACCAAATCAAAAAGTGAAAATGAAATAAGATTGTGCAGAAGAAAAAAATGAAGATGTGATGAATAATATATTACCTGCAAGCCTGAAGCAGTTTCGCATTCTGTTTCATCAAGACGATACTCATGCATAACCCAATTTGTGCGAGAGCCATGGGGTGCTCTTCCTCGATAGTAAACTAGGGTTTTCTTCATACCCACAGAACGAGCCTTCGAATTTACCTTTCTATCCTTCCCTGTTGCCTTCCAATACCCAGATTTTGTTGCACGGTTTGTTCTTGATCCATTTGGGTATTTTCTGTCACGAGGGCTAAAGAAATACCATTCCAAATCCTTCCCCGGTAACAATGATTTCCCTGTAATTTAAAAACTTAATTTTTCAACATCTTCACAAGCACTTCCGGTATAAATTCTAGTACAAGTTGATTATTTTTAATATTTTTCTCACAATTCATGGTCCTCATCACGTCAAATCTTAAGGTGGTGAATAAAGCAAAGCGCAATGGGAGAAATTATCAGAGAACGTGAAGAAAAGTATATATTGCATGGGAGTAGTGTATAAATGTATATTATACAATGTAGAATACAACGTAAATCCTTTTCTTTAGCATACGCTTTTTGACTTGGGAATCTACTATTGTCTCATTACTAAATCTTGACCATCACAATAGGAACCCTAAAGGTGAAGGGACCATCTCATTTGGAATTCTTAAGTACAGTCCTTTCCACCATATATATATATATATATATATATATATATATATATATATATATATATATATATATATATATATATATATATATATTTTTATTTTTTTTTTTTAAAAAAAAAAATATATTTAAAAAAA
>Ga0214542_1004896_pt1 | contig 26052 bp, 11 predicted proteins | sample CNSS1metaG_FD_160096 | JGI IMG/M metagenome (GOLD analysis project Ga0214542, IMG submission 160096) | Root nodule microbial communities from cowpea collected in UCLA plant growth center, Los Angeles, California, USA - CNSS1 | ecosystem: Host-associated > Plants > Roots > Nodule | place: USA...
TTCCACCATAATTAACCCAAAATTTCCATGCATCTTCTAGGTTATCAAATTCAAGACCAAGTTTGAGACTCAAACTTGTATCCATCAAATACTCCTATACAAAGCATGAATAAAACTAAAATAATTTATCAAATACATCATAAAACATAAATGAATCATCGCAGAAATATAATTTATACATTTAAATGTACTGGAAAAAAAAAGCAAAGAAGAAGGAAAAAAAAATACCTGAAACCTTGAACGCAAATCTTTAAACACGAAGAGCAGCTGCAAAACACTGTTACATTCGAATAGGGCTTTTACAACAGTGAAAACAGAAAAGTAAAACACTGTCGTTTAAATACATCAGTTTTCAAAAAAGTGAAAGAAAACAATGTGTTTAAATAAATGTTTAAACTAAATAACTTTTATTAAATTTAAAAAGCTGAAATGACATCGTTGCACTAAACCACCAGAGACTCAGTAATATTTTACACAACAGACAAACCGAACTCCTCATATCCACTCTCATATAACATAACCCATATTGCCTCTGCTCTATTACACCTCACTCTCATCTTTTTCCTCCTCCAATTCCTCCATCACCTCACCATTTCTCTTTTTCTTCATAAACCATCACAACCAAATGTAGTATTTTTACTAGCTTGGTGAAATTTCATTTGCAAATTACAAAAATGGGGTAAATTTTCAAATCTTCTATCCAAGGACAAGTCGTGTAATGAGGAGTCGACTTCAAATGAAGAAGTCGTACCAATCAAGTATTTACTTAATCTGAATTGAAGTTGTGCAATGAAGAGTTGACTTCATATTTGGGTATTTTATTTGAGGGAGGTGAAGGCTTCCATTGGGCACAAAATTGAATGCCATAGAATGCAGCTTGACTCACATACTAAATTCATAGATAAAGGGTTTCACATCATAAATTTACCCTTACTTCCATCCTTATTTTATTTGACTCACTTCACATGACAACCCTGTTCCATGTACCAACCAAACCAGTCTCATATATTTAATAAATAAATCAAACCAATCCAACTCTCTTCCTTTCTCTTTTTTTTTACTCTCTCCCCCACTGTTCCAGTATTGCAAACTCCATTAAGCAAAAAAAAAAAAATCATTGTTCTTTTCTATACCTTTCTCTCTCTCTCACCCAATGGAAGCTTTTACCTTACTCAAATGCAACACCCAAATAGAATAATACCCAGTTAAATTATTAATTTTTTAAAAGGTGCAGAAGTCATTCCATCATCATGCAACTTCTAGGTTTCACCTGAATTATTAAAGTCATATCATGTTAGCATGACTATAATTAACTTTTAATTAAAGTTGTATAATAATTTCATGACTTCCTTTTTTATATAAAAGGTTTTTCATTTTATCATGACTTCAACTCAGATTAAATGAAGTCGTATTTGAATAATTATTCGTATGAAGTCATATTAACTTTACATAATTTAGTCTTAACTACACAACTTGCCTCGAATGAAAATTTTGTCTTTTTCAAAATTTATCCCACTTTTGTAATTTGTAAATGGAATTGCACCAAACTAGAAGAGAACCACCTCCAATCCCTCTAATTTCTCCTCCTCTTTCACCCGCCTACACCTCCATTCAACCTTAATCCCTCTTTACCCCTCTCTGATCTCTCTTTCAAAATCTTCATCCTCATGCAAATATCATAACCCTCCAATTCTCCCAAACACATTTTTCCTTTCTCCTCATTTAATCCCCTTTTCTAATGTCTCTCCCAATTTCTCCATTCTTCTCATCTCCTTCACCCGCCCACACAAACGCCATAGCCACCATCTCATCTTCATGCTAGTATTGACGAAAACAATTTACGTTGAGAATGAAGAGAGAATAAACCAAGGTGCATGATTGAAGAGAGAATGAATAAAGGAGGTGCAGCGGCGCGGGTAGGTGATGCTTTGACATTTTAGCGATTTTTTATAACGATAAAACGGAAAATTTAAATTTTATGAACTGAGGTGCAGGAAGAAGTAGTAGCAATCATCAATGTGAGGACCAGTGGCAGATCTTGACCCATATTATTGGGGGAGCCAAAATAATTCATTCAAAATTGGTATACTTAATTACTGTCACTAATGCAATAAATTAGAATATATCATTTAGTATAAAGGTAACTACTAAAGAGATCACAGTATATAAATGATTGTCATTTAATAAATTTGAATATATCATTTAATATAACGATAACTATTAAAGAAATCACAATATATAAATGATTGTCATTTCGCCCTTGAAATCCTTGACCACTACCAATAATTGAATCATAACAAAAATTTGTAGCTATTTCTATTTGAATGTAAATAACCATAATGTCGGCAAAAAAATTGTCTTCCATGATAGAAGATGATCTTTATGTTGGAAAGGTAGAAATATGTAAACTTAAAATAAGACGAATTAAACGATCAATCAAGAAAAAAATAATTGATTTTACTCTTTTCGGCAAAGATTGACATGGTTGATAGAATCGGTTATGAAAAAACACATACTACAATACTTTTTCTTCTATATTCATAAAAAATTGAATAGACTTGTGAGATTAAAAATAATGATAATAATTAAACTAATATTTCACTATTAAGTGAGATAAAAAACAATATTGTTGAATAATAGAATAGAACATAGGAGAAATAAATGAAAAATAATAAATTTTTCTTTGTACAAACAAAAGAAAACAAATGAGAGAGATCAATACCATATTTAAAAAACTTAGAAGACAGTAAAAAAATAATAAAATATCTTAATAGATTTCTTTTATTCTTTACTATATTTTATTTTATATTTTATGATTTATTAACATTTAATATTGTGCCTTATAAAAGAAACAAAAAGATGCTTAATTTAATTTCTATCAATTTCCAATATACCATATATAATTTAAAAAGTTTTTCTAATTGCTAATGTGGATTCATGAACTAAATTCACTCAAACATGTATTTGGCCATCACAAAGAGTCTCACACGCATGTTTAAACGTAGACCCCTACACCTATAACAATCTAGGAACAAAATGTAAAAATACAATACAAAACTATGGTACCCATTAATATTTGTTGGATGGCTCCCCCTTGTCCCTTCTAAGTACCGCCACTGGTGAGGACCGTAAGGTTGTGTTTTTTTTTTTTATGGATGTACTATTCATAAGAAATGAGAAGTGAGGATTAACGAGTGAGTAGTGTGTTTTTTGAAGGTGATACAAGATGATGAGAGAAGATGATTAGGAGAATTCATTGAAAATCCGTAATTTCACTACTCATAACGAGATTAGATTAGTGGGTGACACTACCGGATTTACCAAATGACCCATTTACTTATATTCATTATCCTTATAGTGAAAAAACAACATAATTAAAATTAGTAACACAAATAATAATTTATTATGGTTATAATAAAAATTTATTACTTCTAAAATTACTATTAAAAAGAAAAAAAGTCTCCATGTAAATAAATTATTTTCCACCTTATATATTAAATTTATTTTCATACAAAAATATATTGTATTATTCATTTTTTTATAATTTTTTTTTTAAATTTTCAATCATTCAATAAAATTTATAAAGTAATTCTAAACCACTTATATATAATTTTATATTACCTATAACAATAGGCACATTATGATAATCTAATTTTTTTATTTATTAATTTTTTTTAATATGTCACATCAATTAATTCAATCACAAACTTCATTTCCTAATTCACTCTAAAATCATTTCTGAATCCTTTAAAAGAAACAGTACTAATTTTATCATGTAATCCTTCTGATCTCTTCATCTCTCTAGTCATTCATTCCAGAAAAACACAACTTAAATAACACAAAAAAATTTCATCACTTGTATAAAATGGGTAGCCACCCCTCCCATACTTTTGAAAAAGACATAAATTCACTTAATTAGGGCTTTTATTTCCTCCACCCATCAATTTCTTCATAAATCCTCTTACAATTTCAAAAATGACATAAATACCCTAAATCCTAAACCTTGTCCTAGCAAAAATGACTTCTGAAACATAAATTTCGAAAACTTTCCAAAATTTTCGTAGCAAGCTTTTCGGTATAAAAATTCCAAAAAAACTTCCGAAACAAAATTTTCAAAAATGCATCAAATATATTTCGGAATTAATTTTTCGGAATGAGATTTCCGAAATAATCTTTTCAAAATGCATATAAAACCTTCCAAAAGGAATTTTTTTCAGAATATCCTTAAAATATGTTCCAGAAGTTTCGGGTTAAACTTTCCAAAATACATTAAATATGTTATGGAAAAAACTTTTCTAATTTTTTTCCTCTGTAGTGCCCTCTCTTTTTCTTCCTCTGCAACAGTGGTCATGATGATTGAAGCGATGGCGGCGGCATTAATAGTAGTGACTGTGACAGCGATGAAGAGTGTTTAAATCTTTCTCTCTTACTTTGAGGTGCAGTCAGTAATATGAGGTTGCAGGAAGCAATAGCCTCTAATCAAACATTAATTGGGCTATCTACCAGCATTTCACGAGCATTTTTCTTCAAACCGACAGTAATTTCTGTCAATGAAGAAAGTATGGTTTGGACCCAGACAAATAGACTTACCGTACATGGCCCATTAGTTTGGTATGTCTCCACGCTCTAAGTTTTTCTAATATGTTTTTTCTGCACCCCCTTCATACTTCCTTCCTGCACCCCCCTAGTCTCCTCAACCGCACTTCCTGGTCTTCTTTCATTGTCTTTTCATGTGAGTTTTCACACTCTCATTGCTTCTCTTGGCCAATGTTTTGTATGGTTTTATTTTGTGGCACTAATATAATGAAAACTAGTTTCTGTTCGTCTAAAATACATAGTGGAAGCCGAGTACTTTTTACAACCTAATCGTTGAAAACAAGTTTTCATAGAGTATTTCGTCAAAGATATTTTTTCTTTAAAAAATAAGAAATGGGGGGGGAAAAAAAAAAAAAAAAAAAAAAGTGCGATCACACGCCTTGATATGTCGAATACCTTTTGTTTGGGCCAACTCAATTGGTCAACAACAAAAATATTGGTGATCCCCATCCACAAATAGATTGTCAAATAAAAAGTTGATTTTGTTAAAAAGTATTTTGGCCTAACTAGAAACTAATAATAATATTAATAATACTTTTGTAATAGTAATATTTCGACCAATTTTGAAGAGACCATCGAACTAATCTTGACCAAAGAGTTGAGGGTCATTCCCCACAATGTTAACTTTCCATGGATAAGATCATTGAACTTATACTCTCATTGTAAGGGTTGAAATTACTTGCCACCTCGATGCACTAATTATGAATAATAATAATAATAATAATAATAATAATAATAATAATAATAATAATTATTATTATTATTATTATTATTATTATTAATGTTTTGGTTATGGAGTATTCTTGTTGCTATTTTATTGGATACATTTTCAATGAGTTGTGATTGTGGAACTTGTTTTTTCCGGTCAATAATGTCCAGATTCATCTTAGCACGTTCATTAATTAATTTGTTTTGTAAGTATAAAATAAGGAACTCAAACTAAGATTACCGATTTACAAACGAAAAAGAAGAAAAACATATTTTCCTTGTTCGATTACAATTTAGAAAAAGAAAGTAATTAAATTAAAATAATATAGTCTAAAAATTTTCCTTTTTCTTTTCTCTAAATTGTTAATATTAAGGCAATTAAAGAGAAAAGAAAAAGAAGGACAAGATTTTACACGATTCTTTTCTGCATCATACATACTAATATATAAGTTGATTTAAAATTGTAGAAGAAACTAAATCTGCTTTACTTTATTATTTTCTCATTTTGTAAATACTCATTTAGAACTTTGTCTTAATAGAGACGTATTAACAATTTTTATATACACAAATAAAGGGATATCTTTTCTTTATTTTCATACAAACAAATTTATTGAATAAAAATGAATGAATTATGCTAATAAGTGACCTGAAAGTACTGTTTAAGGTGTAATTAATGAAATTTTGTAAGAGTTTATAGGTAATTGTATCAAAGAGTATTAGGTTTTACATGATTAAGTTGTGGTCCAAGTCACTTAATTACCTAATAATCAAATTGGTGCAATTAATCCTATATTTAGTTGTTCTAAGTGATAGTAATCTCGACTCGGTCTATGGATCCAATACATGTTGTCCTAAAGGATTGACATGTACCTGGTCAGGCCATGTACTCCTCATAGATATTCTGGCCTCGTACAACATACTATTTATTTTATATCATCAATTAATCTATCCTGAAATATAGTACATGCTATGAAAATCTTTCCTTTTTTTTTTCATTTCAAATTTCTTATAAAATACTATGTATAAAACTATTAGAATCGAGAGTTTACCACTAGACTAAAAGTTATAGCTATTAGTTAGAGTGCAACTCTTTTTACTTAAGAGTTAAAAGTGTAACAACCCAAATACTACAATTTGATTGTGACCCAGTCCACTTGACCTATGTCATGGAACAATTGATGCCACCTAAAAAAAACTCAATATTCATTCAAAATTTTAATTTCCATCACTATTGATCACAAAACTATAATCTCTATGATTATATAGGTAAAACCGCATGCATCTATTGTCCCCAAATCCCATCATTGACGAGAACACTAGTGATGAAATTTAACCATAGCTGACAAGTCAACATGTGCATGTATTGTTCAGCAAACACCACCCAATAGTCTTTCTCAAGTTTCACATTGATCCATCAGCTTCAATGATCATCTTCAACTATCATGGTAAACTATACACAATCCTTTGTTATGAGTGCCACTTAGATATTTTGTTGAATTAGTATTCTTTAAAACTGAAGAATGACAAATGGGTAAAACCTAATTGTGGATTTTCAAAACTATCATGAGATACATACCTAAAATTCTAGAGATAATCATATCTTAAAGTTACCATTGAAAAGACATCCTTTATGTTTGTGACTTATAATGCAAGTATTTAAGTACTTTTCATAAGTTTATATCAATGATATTGCGATACATGTATAAATATAATATATATATATATATATATATATATATATATATATATATATATATAGCAATGCATTTATGGTTGGTATTTATATATTTAGAGGCACATGGGAAGCAGTTCAGTCAATGATTCTATTTGATAGAGGAGTAATTGCTATATCTACAATAATCAATAACTTAAACAATAAGATATCGAGACATAGTTAACAATGTTTTCCCAAACCAATGACATTTCAACATCTGCACAATCTTTGTTTATGCGACCATGTGGTTTCTGAGATAAACAATAATTATGAGAACAAAAATTCATGAAAGTTAGCACCCAAAATATGAAGACAAAGAAATAAACATGAAACCTAACACATGCAACGAATCCAATTCATCAGCAATTCCCATTCCTTATCAGTAGTGCGACAACTTAACAACCCTTTTGCTGAAAAATGGATATGCGACTTGCAAGATAGACAATAGAAAATTTGGATGAGTTGCATGCACGTGGAACTCTGATTGAATCTTCTTGTAATTTGGAATCAAAGCGTCTTTGTAATTATATTTAAGTACCATGCTGACTCACGTTTGTATTTATTTTGATAATATTATGATTTAAAATGTTTAATGTAGTTTACATTATCTTTACATTCATACAAAATTATTAATATATAATATGTAGCTACTTACAGAGTTTCTCGTGACATTATTTGAATTTGAATAAATACGTAAATACACCTTTTTCTTCTTCTTCTTTTTACCTACTTAGTTAGATGAATCAACTGTAAAGAGTTGGTATAAGAAACAGAACATTTTCAATTTACTCGGTCATATTTATGATCATCCAAAAGCTTACATGCATTTTTACAAAGAAAGAATAATTTTCTTCTCTTTATCCTCGTAGTATTATCATTTGTGATTTTTATTAACTTAGCACTAAACAATTTTATTTAAATGAACATCTGTTCATGCGTCAGATCTTATTTGTATGGAATTTATCTGTACCTATATATAACTATATATAACGGAGATAGTCCATTTTTTGTGTTCAAATTTTTATTTTCAATTTTATTCTTTAATAAATAATTGTTTTATTAAATAAATTTCTTTTTTACCATTTTTATTTTTTAAGTAATTTTTTTTTGTTAGATTTAACTATTTTATTTATTTATTTTTAAATTAATTACTTTTAAACTAAAATAAGTATTTTTAATAATAAAAAAAATCTATACCTATATATAGGGATATTACATTTTTATGTTCACATTTATATTCTCATTTTCACCCTTTAACAAACAATCGTTTTCTTTTTTAAATTAAAATGATTATTTTACTATTTTTACCTTTTAAGTATCCACTTTGTTAGATTTGATTGTTTTATTTATTTAATTTTTTTAAATTAGTCATTTTTAAACTAAAATAAGTATCTTTATTAAAAAATTATTACAAAATAAATAAATATTTATAATACATTTAAAAATTTGTTTATATAAAAGTTAAAAAATTGAACACACATGTGCTTATCCCATATGTTTTCACTGGTAAATTGGTAAAGAGAGTTCATTCCCCTTCACCAATTATACAATGACTCCCTACATTCTAGCAAAATTTTTCATGTTTGTCATGTGATTCAATTAAATATTTTCTAAATCACATATTTATGAGTCTTAATAAAAGTCATTTTTAAAGTAAGTAATTAAAGTTTTCGCCTGGTGATCCCGATCAAACCAAAATCGTTATTCTTGTTTAAGTTGTTTTCCTTTTTGAACGTGTATATGTGTCTCGTTTTTGCTTCCTTGTAACCTAACTTTTTTCTTTCAAACCCTTAATGAATAGAATATTGTTTCCTTTCTTCTTTGTCTCTCTTCTCTGTTCATGAATCTCAACTATGTTGAGCTTCTGAAAAACGATAATGGCCTCTTCAGAAACCATGTTAATTAAGATGGCATTAGAGATCTTCTTTTGATAAGCTTTGTTGCGCATCACTCTAACCTTTCTTTTCTTTCTTTCTGTCTTTCCTTTCCTTTTTCTTTTCTTTTCTTGCCATATCTGCAAAAATAGTGAATCCAAGGGGGTTGCTACCATTAATGATTTCAATACCCTCGCATAGTTTCCTCTATTTCCATCCCAACGAAAACCTAGTCATTTCCCTCGTTTCACATGTTCTGGAATCGCATAATTATCATTCATAAAGCAAATCATTTGAACACTGCCCTCAGCACGAAGAATAAGGTGGAATTTATTCACTGTACTGCCCCTGAACTAGCTAAGACAGATCCCATATACCAAGTTTAGAAGAGATGCAACAATATGGTAGTCTCATTTTGTCTCACCTTCATTAAGACAAAGCATATTATGGATAGAAAAATCTGCAGACATGTGAAGAGATCTCAAATCCAGGTTCTTTCATGGAAATTCACTTCATATATCTAAAATGCAATCAAAAGTTTCTTCCCTTAAACAAGGAAATTTCTTTGTGACTGAATATTTCACTAAGATCCATGTTCTTTGGGATGAGTTAAATAGTTTTCGGCCAAATTTAACTTGTGATTGTTCTGTTAAATGTTCTTGTAGTTTGACTAACACCTTTCATCAGAGAAAAATGAAGGACCATGCTATGCAATTTTTGAGAGCCTAAACGAATAGTACAATAACATCATTTCTCATGTTTTAATGATGGATCCTATCCCTCCTATTTTGGAGATCTTCTCCTACGTGGTTCAATAGGAGAGACAGATTGGATCAAACAATTTTTTGAATGGAGCATAAATCACAATAAAAAATGTCACTATGATTTGTAGTTATTGCAAGAAAGTTGACCACATTGAATTTGTTTGCTTCAAGAAACATGGCTTTCCTAGCAACAAACACAGACGATAAGAATACAAGATAATCAAGAAGGTTTTCTCCTTTTACGATTGAAATTTTCATACCATTGACAATTATTATAAAAAGCATGGTTTTGCCCCTAAGTATAAAGCAAGTTGTAAGACTAAAACTATGAACAATATAGATACTAGCCAATAAAGAAAAAAGACTGATTTTGTTAGTGAAGAATATGACTTTATACTGTCACAACAACAATTCCAAGCTTTAATGAGCTTACTGAAGCAGACCAATGGTAGTGACAATGATAATGTGTCAGCAAATCATGTTAGTCCTATTGTATCCTGCATCATGAAAAAAGGTAAAGTCAAGTCAATCATATCTCTTTAATTAGTTTCAATAGTCATGATGATTGGATTATAAACTCGAATGCCACAGACCAATATGTTGTTCCCTTTCAAATCTGATATCTTCTCATCAAATATCACCTATAAATGTTAGTTTTCCTGATGGAACTAAAGTTCAAGCTACTCAAATAAAATCTTTCAAAATGTATACATAAAAGATGTTTTATTTGTTCCTACATTCTCATATAACCTGATGTCTATCTCTAAACTAGTCTCTCATTCCAACAGCAATCATGCTTGTACGTGATAAAAGGGTGATACTAAAGTTAGAAAAAATTCTCCTTTGCACTTTTGTAATAATGTTGTGAATCAAAATACTTGGCACATGCGACTCAGTCACCCATCCCATCAAAGGATGGCATTCTCAACAAGAGGTTTCCTCATATATTTCTCCTTGACAATTCAAGTTGTGATGCCATTTACTAAACAATGAAAAATTATCTTTTTCCAATAGTACCTCATACGTTGTTTCTATTTTTGACTTGATACATATGGATATTTGGGGTCTGTGTTTTTTATTCCATGAATGGTGTAGGTATTTTTCTCACTATTGTTGATGATCAAGATTTACTTGGTTATATCTTATGAAAAGTAAGGTTGAGACATATGTTCACTTAGTGAGTTTTGTTTCTATGGTTAAGACTCAATTTCAGAAAAAGGATTAATATAATTAGGAAAGATAATGGTTTAGAATTTAACATGTTGCAATTCTTTAACACCGAGGAATCATTCACCAAACTAGTTTCATAGAAACGCCTGAGCAAAATGGTTTGGTTGAGAGAAAACACCGATATATCTTGAATGTTACACGTCCTTGTTGTTTCAGTCAAATGTTTCTCAAAACTTTTAGAATTATGTTATTCAGTATCTTGTCACTTTGATAAACGGTTTGCCTACTCTTGTTCTTAAAAGTTCTAGTCCTTTTGAGATTTTGTGTGGTAAGTTCTTTGATATGAGTCAATCGCATGTTTTTGGATGTTTGTGCTACGTTTACCATCACTGCCAATCAGACCAAGCTTGACCCTAGGAAAGATCAAATTTATTCCTTGAAAATGTCAAAGGTTATGTCGTGTATGATTTAAAATATCACTACTTACATGTTTCTAGAAATGTTATCTTTTATGAAAATCAGTTCCTTTTCAAGAATGAAACCATGAAAGTATTTCTAATAATGGGACAGGTATTTCAAAAACCAACCAATAGTTTCAATTTAAGCCTTGATGTCCATGTCCCATGATCTAGTATCTCCAATGATAATTCTAATGCCAAAACTGATGTTGTTCATAATCAAAGTGATAATGATCATGCTGATTTTACTGAATCCGATGTCATTACTATTGAGAAAAATCTTGACTCTATTGTAGAAGAAAATTTTCATAGGAGATCTTCTAGACACAAAACGACTCATGCTTATTTTAAAGACTTTCAAACTTCTTTTGCTATTGAAAATTAAAGAAGAAGCCTAGGTACCCCATTAATAATTATGTTTCCCTAACATGGCTTTCTCCTTCTTTCAAATATGTCATTAGCACCATTGATTCTCATGAAGAACCAGATTCTTGTGACATTGCTTCTCAACATGAGCACTAGCAGAAAGCCATGAGTGAAGAGTTGGCAACACTTGAACAAAATAAAACTTGGACTTTAAGTTCTTTGCCAAAAGAAAAACAAGCCATTAGATGTAGATGGGTATACAAGGTGAAATACAAAGTCGATGATAGCATAGAACGCTATAAAGCACACATTGTCACTTGCAGCCAAAAAAAAAACTATCAGAGTTCTTTTATCCTTAGCTTCCATAAATAATTGGCATTTAAAACAATTAGATGTCAACAATGCATTTTTGCATGGTGAGTTAAATGAGGAAGTTTACACAAAATTATCTCTGGGTTTCAATAATCATGATAAAATCTTATTTATCGTCTTCATAAAAGTCTTTGTATGGCCTTAAGCAAGCTAGTAGACAATGGTACTCTAAACTTTCAGAAATGCTATGTTCTCATGGATATATAAATCTTTTGCTTATCATTCTTTATACCTCAAATTTAATGAGTCCCGCATCATTACCTTGCTCATATTTGTTGATGATGTCTTCTTAGTAGGGGGCGATATAGATGAGATCAATGTCATTACTAACCTGCTCGATTGCACCTTTAGAATAAAAAATTTAGGAAACTTGACATACTTTCTTATTTTTAAGATTGCAAGGAGCAGTAAAGGAATTCACATGTGTCAATGCAAATACATTCTCGACATTTTAAAAGAGGTTGGAATGCTTGGATTTGCTCCCATAACAACCCTTGTGAATTTTTCCAAACATAAGATTACAAACACAGGAGAACATCTCTCAAATCCAACTCCCTTTCGATGTCTTGGACGTCTCACATACATCACTCACACTTGACCATATATCACCTTTGTTGTTCACCATTTAAGTTAGTTCATTATAGCCCTTACGACTCTGCATCATCGTGTTTCTATGAGGATTCGTCATTATCTTAAACAACATCCAAGACAAAGGATCTTTTTTTACTCCACTAGCAACCTTCAATTAAAAGCTTTTTGTGATTCTAATCGGGTTGGATGCCCTATCACAAGGAGATTTGTAATAGGGTTATATTATCTACACGGGTGGTTCTCCCATTTGCTTGAAATCTAAGCAACAAACTATGTCTAGAAGTTCTTCTGAAGCAAAGTATCGTGCTATTGCTTCCACAACTTACAAAATTCAATGGCTTCATCACCTTAGGCAAGATCTCAGGATTCAACATCAACAACCTTCTCTTCTATATTGTGATAGCCTTTTAGCCATACAAATAGCTTCTAATTAAGTTTTACATGCAAGGACTAATCATATAGAAATAAATTGTCATTTGGTAAGAAAAAAGATCAAACAAGGCATCATCAAGCTTCTTCATGTCAGCATTCATCATCAACAAGCTAATATTCTAACTAAGGCTTTATCCCCAACTACTTTCAATAATCTTATGTCCAAGTTGGGGCTCCTTAGCATATATGCCCAGCTTAAGGGGGCTGTCAAAGTAAGCAATTAAACTCTTCGCCCGACGATCCTAATCAAACAAAGTCTCTGCTTGACTATCTTGATCAAACTAAAATCGTTATTCTTGTTTAGGTTATTTTCCTTTCAGAACATGTATATATGTCTCGTTTCTGCTTCCTTGTAACCTAAATTTTCTCTTTCAAACCCTTAATGAATACAATTGTTTCCTTTCTTCTATGTCTCTCTTTTTTGTTCATGAATCTCATCTCTGTTACACTTCAAAATATGATAATGGCATCTTCTTGCACAAAAATCAGGTTAATTGAGAGTCATAGTATCCTACTTTTTTTTACAAGTTATGGAAATTTAGTGTTCTTTGCAAACTACCCTTCCACGTAAAATATAAATGATGATCATTCCTTCGACTACAAATGATTGAACATGAAAAAATATGATTAATAATTCAATCAATCATGTAAAAGCCAACAAGGCACATGCTAACATCTTCTTTAATGATAGTGTCATCCATTATAGAATCTTCTCACCAATACTCTAAGGAGGTGATATTTTCTAAAATGGATTGATTCATTCCAAACTTTCTCGACAAAGTTCAAGGCATGTGTTATCACACTACGCCAAATTTGGCAATAGACAGCGTTTTTTCCTTAATAGATAGCGCTTTTTAGGTGCTATCTATTGGAGCGGTATCTATTAATAGACAGCGCCTGTAAAAAAGTGTTGTCTAATGACACTTGATAGATAGCGCTTGTATGAACAATTGTTATCTATATATTTTTTAATAGATAGCACTTTCTTTAGAAAATGTTGTCTATCAAAGCTCTCATAGACAACACTTGAGATAGACAACACTTGACTCAACAAACGTTTTCTATGAGAGTAGTTTTTCATCAATAGGTAGCGCTTTTTCAATTCATTAGTAGATAGCGCTTGTTCAAATAAACATTGTCTATTTTTCATTAATGGATAATGTTCCTGCAGAGAACAAACAAGATAAGTTAGGCACAAGCGTCACCTTATCCATGTAGTCCGCTATCTCCTCAGTTGGCCTCTTCCTAGTTGGTACATGTCGGTTTGGACCTAAGAGGGGTTACCTGCAAAAGGGACTCCGAAGCTCAAGTGAGTCAAAACTCTCAAAAGGTCAAATCAGTGATTAATGAATGTGTACCTTTAATTACTAGGGTCCACGTGTATTTATAGAGCATTAATTGTGTCTGGTTATCCCATGGGCCGGGCCTTGGCTTGGGCTTTAGCTTGGGCTGTAAGTGGGCCTGGGTCCTAACCCAGGCTCTTAGGACCTATTGAACACGGGGGGCTTCGATTTTACTAAGTACATTGAGGTTGTCAGCCTAAACCGACTACTTTCCTTGGCGGTTTGTGTTGCTCATGTGCTGTCTTAGGCAGGTTATTCCTCTAGACGTCTAGGTTACCGATTTTGGCCGGTTAGGCCAGCCTAAGCCGATTACTTGAATGCTTTGGTATGGTGATCGTTTTATCATTATTTTGTTAAGTTGGCTTGGTGTGGTAGACATAACTTTTTCAATTCATCAATAGATAACATTTTTTAAAACAAGCGATGTGTATTGGTTTGCTTATTTTTTATTATAATTTATTTAATTTTTTGTTCATTCTATTCTTTGACTCACATGCCAAGGCTAAACAGTATGTCCATGAAACAATTTGGTCTAATAATCTTACCCCATCTTCTAAATTAAGATAGATAGTTTTCATAGACAACAAGAGTCTAAAGAAATTTTGGTTTTGATGAAAATTAATAATGTCTAATTTTGATGAACTACTATTTTAATTATGTTCATTATGAAAGACTATAAGATTGTCTCTATAAGAAGCTTAAATGTTGTTAAGCCTAATGGGGTGTTTCAGTAATTAGAGATGACCTAGATGATATGTCTAAAATAATCAAATCTCATAATTTATTCATGATAAACTAGCTTATATATCATAACATAGTCTTGATAAGACAATCCTATGCTTTGATCATTGCAAATGATATTAAGTTTTGACGAACTAATACTTTGTTTTAATTAGTGTTATAAACATATCATTCAACAATAGTGTAGTCATCATCAAACTATCAAACATCAGAATATTCAAACTTCAAGCAAGATTCATGCAATGCTACATAAAAAGCTTCATTAGTCAAAGACATAATGCTCAAGATTTGCTTCAATATACAAGATATCAATTCTCTTTGAATTTGTTAAACCATGGGAGAGAAATTCATCCCTATGAAGATTATGACATAGCAAACTAGACATTTCTCTAAGAATGTTTGCTAAATTTGGTGTTACTGATAAAAAAAATAATGTTTAAAACTAAAGGTATTTCATCCATAACAAATTGAGCATATGGAATATGTTACGTAAATTGAAAGGCTATCAACTCTAGATAAAACTCTCATAGGTGTATCCAAGATCTACATGAAATGTCCCACAATCTTATTTAAGACACTTATGAATAAAAGTCTTATCATTCACAAGTAGCTAATGATCTTACACATACTTATGATATGTTTTTTTTTTATTGACAAATAATTTTAATTAAATGAAGCATTTGGGATAAAAAACTATCATGATTTTTACACAGTAATTAAACATACCAAAAACAATTTTGATCAAACTTCCTTTGCAGGAGATAGCATAACTGTCATGATGTATTTATTATTCATGAACTATATTGTTTTAAGTGCCTATACTAGATCATATGATAAAGGAGCTACCTTAAAGTGATAAAATATGCACTTAAGAAATTTAAACGTAACCTATTATTATAGAATATTTGTTTTCTTTATCTTCTTATTATAATATAACTCTTTAAAGAGATAATTGGACGTAGGAACGTACCGGTTTGAAAAAGTTTTTATCATCTTCACTGTTACACATTTACTTGCCCTTTGTTATCCTTTCACAATTAGTAAAATTATTTTCAAACTTTGTTTTCTAAATTAATAGACAACCCTCTCAAACTATCTATATATTATTCAAAAGGATTTCATATTTTTAAGCTTTATTCAACCTTCATTCTTTTAGAGCTAACATGTATTTTTAAGATAATTAAGTGAAAATGGGATAGCATTGTTTACCCATTTACCACAACCAATGAAAATATTTTCAAACTTTATTTTCTGAACTAGCAGGAAATTCCTGACAAATTCTCTATCTATAAAATCTTTCAAAAGTATTTTATAAAGCATTTTTAAACTTTTTTTCAATCGTCCTTTTAGAGCTAATTTATTTTTTAAGGAGATGCTTTAGTGAAAATTGGATAACATTATTATTGAATTTTTACCCATTTACCGCAGCTCGTGAAGGAACATGTTATAATCTTGATGATAACAAACAATCAATTAACCTAAGGATTTTTATCAAAGAGACTGTAATTTATTATGTGTCTCTAACATTATATTTGTTTGAGATTGTAGATTCATTTCTTTATTTTGGCAAACTCTACAAGAAGATTTTGAGAAGATTAAGAATATCATCCTCAAATATATGGTCGCTTTAAAAGGATAATCCAAACACTTTAGAATTCGTTGAAAACATGTGCTTTTTTTATCATTATGAAAGTTGAGATATGATGTTATCTTCGGTAAAATTCACCTATAATAATAATTATTATAATGTTAACATCGACGTGACATTATTTAAAGTTTTGTATGAAAAAGTGTAAGAATTGTTAAGATTCATAAAATCTTTTAATAGAGTGAAAGTTATTGTGATAAAGAGATAAACAACAAAGAAAGTAAGACATATATAAGATAAGATAAAAACTTCAGTAATTAATAGAAAAAAAAAGTCATATGATAATAGAGTTATTAAGTTTGATAATAATTTTTAATTAATTAATGTTACACTATAAGAAAACTCTCGTTAAAAATTAATTTTAGTAAGAAAAAGAAAAATTAATCATTATAATAACCAATCTAATATCATTTTATAAAATAAAAAATTATTAAAATAATCACTATTATAAAGAAAAAAATTATAATTAATTATTAAATTGATTTATAAAATTTAACTATAAAAATTTTGATTAAAAAATTTTTAATAAACATTAATTAATAAAATTTGTGTTAGAAGAAATAATTTTCAAATTAGTCTTAAATTTACTAATGATTAATTTAATAATATTATAATTTTTTTATTCATAATAATAATTATTGTAGTAACTAATAATTTTTTATTTTATTAATCTATATCTATATCATAATTATTAATAAAAAATTATACGCGCACAGGATTTCTTTCAAAAAGACGAATATTTATTAGATTATTACTCGACCAATATTTATAATAATATACTTAACTTTCATACTTCTAATCATCTGATACCATTATACCATTTTTTTTTTATAATTTTACAATTTTGAATGATTTATACAATTGCATTATACATAAATTTACAAAATCTTCTTGCTGGTAAAATATCCCATATGAACTAGGTTGATAAAAGAATTATTTATGATGAAATTATTTTCTGCTAACAATCTTGTTTTGTCAGAAGGGATACAGATAATAAAATAAAAAATATCTGTACCCTTGAAATAAGACATTACTTGAAACTACAAATCATTACTACAACTTTAATTCAGAACAGTGAGTGGAGCCTACAAGGAAAATATGATGTGCTATTTCTATGTGCAAGCCATTGTAAAGGTGATAAATACCGCAATCTTCGCCCATTGGAATGAAAACAAAAAAGGTTAAAATATATTTTTAAGTAACCCAAGAACTTGCTCTGTGCCAATAAATAAATAAATAAATAAATATATGAATTGAAACTAGGTATATATACTATACTATGGAAATTTCAAATATTTTGTTGACAAGTTATGGCATAGATAGTCAACTTCACTATAGTCAGTCAAAATATTGATTGAGATATTTTCTTAAGATGTTTTATTAAAGGGATTGAGCTGGTTGGTATAAGCCTTGAATAAATCATAGGGCAGAAGTATTGTTCTTGTTATACGTATAATATTTAGATTTTGTTCCCATCATGAATACTTTCATTGTTTTTATAATTGATGAAAGAAAAATACGACAAAGAAAGTGAGAAAAAGACAGTTATAACAAAAAAATAGAGTGAGATAAAATACTAAAGTACATATGTAATGAGTATGTGATCATTCTTTTATAATAAAAAAAATAATAAAATTATTATTATTATTATTATATTAGTAAAAAAAGAGATTTTGACATATTTTTAGAGTCTTATTCTAGTTCTCTAATCAAAGTACACTGAGACAAGGTAAAAAAAGTGAGGTTTTAGATTTCGATTCTTAATCGAAGAATGTCTTTGATAGATATATTTTAGTTTTGGAAGCAATCAAAACTTATATATGATATAAAAGATTAAAATGATTTAAATACAAAAATGGGAGCATGCTTCGAATAATGGAATTCAGAAATGGGAGGCTACATCTGTATGGGGTGGGTAACAAAATGAACAATGCCTAAATAATGAAAGGAGAAGGTGTGAGCAACCAAGGTGTCAATAACGGAACAAGGCATGACCTGGATGAACCTATGACAAAAACCGAAATGTGTCATTGTGTCTCCTTTTTGCAAACAAACATTAAACAGACCAAAACAAATGCGAGAAAGGGGAAAACAAATCTCCAAACAACAAGAGATGGTTCATGGCAACCAATAATAAAAATGGAGAGGAAAGGAAAATAAGATGCTTCGTGAGGAGAGGAGATGAGAACAAGATGTTTCGTGGTGACCAACAATAGCAATGGAAAAGGGTTTTGCATGGGGAGGAGACCAACCATGGCTTCTTCAGTCGTAATGGAGAAGAGAGAGTGTGGGTTTTGTATGTGCTAAGGGAATACAAAGGTTCTAGAATGACCCAATGTTGTGCCGGTGAATTAACTTTTCTAAAAATTTAATCCTAGGCAGAAGAATAAGCTTTGTTTCTTTATAGAACTGAAGTCTACAGTTATGCAAATATTTTCAAAAATGTCACCACGTCATTGTAGGCTTTGATTTTTTAAAGAACCAAAGGTTATACCAATATAGACTTCGGTTATTTTAGAACCAAAACTTATAGTTGTACAAATAATTTCAAAAAAGTCACCGCGTTTTGAAAATTTTCATTTTTCTTAAAATTGAAACCTATTAGGCGAAGTTAAATCATCTTCTTGTACTAATGTATTATAATTATGAAATTAAATATAAATAGTTTTTATAATTTTATTGTAAATAATTTTTATTTATTTTATAGGTAGTTTTATAATTAAAAAAACTTTAAATACTAATTTAGTCTGTATTATTTTTTGAGTTCATTAATGTAGTCCTTTTTTTTATGAATGAAGTCCTAATTTCATTTTTATCAATGAAGTTCTAATTTTCGTTAATTTAGTCCTTTTTGGTAACGTCATTTAAATAGTTTACAGTAAAGTGAACATGGTATGTCATGCATCAATTTGTGATTTTTTAAATTTTTTCTTAATTTAAAATAAGATTGTGCATATGTCATGTCAACATGTCAGTGTCTTATAATTAATTTAGTCCTATATTTATAATTTTGATTCAATCCAATCCCATTTTTTTTAAAATGGAGCAATTTCGTACCCCTTCAATTCGATAATAAATTTAATTTTTATATAACTGTTATATTTATTTTTATATTAAAATTCACATTTTTATTAAATATTTCTAAAATTATTTTTATACCAACTCTAACTGTATTATTAGACTATAATTATTAGATTTATATTTGATATTTGCTACCTATAAAAAAATAGGGTTAGAGTTTGGTTTAGGATTAAAGTTGATTTACAATTAGAAGGAAAATTATTCATTTTTTAAACCAAGTCTAACCTTATTTTCTATGGGTAGAAAAATTCAAACATATATCTAATTATTATATTATAATACTATAGTTGTTAAGTATTTAAACGGCGATATTAAAAAAGACTAAATTGATGAAAATTGACAAAAATTAGAACTTCATTAAATAAAAAAAAAAGGCTACATTGAACAAACTCAATAAAAATAGAGACTAAATTAGTATTTAAGTCTTAAAATAATTGGTTAGGTTTAAAAAATAATTAAGTTAAAAAAACATTAAATTTTAAAGAAATCATAAAATTGATAAAATAATTATTTTAATTTAAAAAAACTGTTATTTAAAGGATAAATTTAGAAAATAAATGTGAACACAAAATTGATGATTCCCCTTTATATATAGGTATAGGTAAAATAATATATTTTGAACATAAAATGAGATGTAAAAAATTGAAAATATAAAAAGATAAGATACACACTAAAATAAAAGGTATATTAATTAAGGTAAAAATTTAAAAATTCTTAAAATGTATTTATAAATTATTTATTTACATTTCATATCAATATGTTTTATTTTTAATTTAATTTTTGTTAAAATTATAATACTATTACATCTTATTCTTATCTTTACAATAATAATAACGAAACTAATATTGTGTTATTAATTATTCTTATAAATAATTACTTTTCAAACAAAAATATATTTAATATTTTAATTTTTTAGAATAAAACATTATTTTTGTTCTCATTTATGTTTGCTCATATAAGATTAAAGTAATGTGTAATCATTATACTTATAACTCTATATACTTTAACTACTTTACATACTTTAAGTGATGTGGTGATCATTCAAGTAACTAGTCATGTAACTTAAGTGATAATTTGTAACTTAAGTGAGATAGCTTGTTGAGATGATTTTCTTTCTTCTAAAAGCATATCGCTTAAGTGTTGAGGGACATTCAAGCGATATGGTTTATTCTTCAAGTATTATTTTTGAGCGCTTATGCATGACATAAAGATAGTGTACACATGTTAACAAAGATATCACAACTTCACTGTTATCTAATAATGAATATAAGACTTCAAGTGATGAAAAAGTTGATGGAAGCTTACATCTAGATTGGTAGTAGGTGTACATAAAATTTAGTATTAGATGTTTTATGTCATTAATTAATATCAAGAATGTAAGTCAACTACAATATGGTGGATTTAGGATATGTCAAGTGTCATTCTATGGTGAAACTTGTTTATAATTGTTTCTATGTACATGTTTATGCTTCTATTTGTCTGTACATACGTATATGTTTGTGTCTATTTATGTATTTGTTTGTTTATTTGTGTTTGTCTCAATGTATGCCTATTTATTTATTTATGTGTTTGTATTCGTTTTCTGTGTATATATTTCTATGTGTTTGTGATTTTGTCCTTGTGATTTTTATCTATCTTAAAAGATTATGAGAGTTTTTTTTTTTATATCATTTCTTTAAAAGTACTACTTTATATTATCATTTTATGTCATGATACTACATACATTTTATCTCAACTACACATTAAAGAAAAACATCTTTAGTGTTTAAGAGTATTTTATTTTGAAAAAAATATTTTTTATGAGTTCTATTTAAAAAATGATAGACTTAAATTCTTTTATCTTATTTTTTTTATTCTTTTATTTGTTACCAAAGAGAAACTAAAAAAAACAAAGAGATAAAAAAACCATAATAAAAAATGGTTACATAAATATCATATATTTTTGTCAACACATTTTTGTTCTTTATTCTACTTTATATCCCATTTTAAATAAAATTAATAATTAAAATTGATTTTACAAAATTAATTGTGTATTAAATAGTTGATACAAAAAGGGAAAATATAGTAGTATATAGAGAAAATATTAAAAAGTAATATTTTTACAAAGTATAAAATATTACTGAAACTTTTATTTTTAATACTTGTATCAAGATGGTAAACTATCAGATAAAATATAAACTTATTCGTATCAATCAAATAACTATTTTTTAATATGGATAGGTTTAATAATTAAGTGTAAGAATATGAAGTGATGGTAGTATTATTTGGATGTTTGTATTTTGGGATTTGTGCAGAGAGAGAGTAGGTGAGACATTAAGGTTCAGCCATTTAATCAGAAAGAGTAGGTTTTTGCAGGAATGGTACATAATCTGATTGGAGTAGATTCTGGTCCTTTGTTCGCCATTTTCACACATTCATTGTATCTATCCATTCATACATACATACTTCATGCATCACACTAATTCTACCATGTTATTTTTTATTATACCCATACTTATCCAATTTCCAATTCTTTTGTTATTTTTATTTCAAATTTAATTACACCTATCAACATTTTTAAAATAATATTCATTGTGAATATTATTTTTAACCATTTCCAGGGTTTTTTTTCTCGGCAATTAAATAAATAAAGAATTAATTAGATATTTAACCTTTTTATAAAAAAACATATATACATGTCATAATAGCATAAATTACATAATCTAACTCTGGACCTCGTCAAACTCTTATAACTTTTACAAAAGAAAAATAATACTTTAAGAAAATTTTGTTTGACAGACTTTGATAAACGATTATTTTTAGTTAAAAAAATTCTCAAAATTTATTATTTAATTTTTGAAATTTCCATAAAAAAATGAAAAATTACTTAATTTAGTAACTTTGTCAACTTTGTCAAGAAGAAACACTATAAGAAAATATTTCATTAGTAATCAATTTTAAAGATCAAAAATTGTTAGTCACTATAGTGACCAATTTGGATACCAATTTACAAAATTAAAAATTATTGATTATTAAAATAGTTACTATTATAAATAAAAAAATTATAATTGGTCACTAATTAATTAGAGACCAATTTAGTAACTAAGTCATTTTGGTAGCCAAAAACCTAGGTAGCTAATTTTTAGTGACCAATTTCCTATGGTAGCCAAAACCATGATAGCTAATTTTAAAAACCAATTTAGTGACCAATTATAATTTTTTATTTATAATATTAACTATTTTAGCAACCAATAACTTTTTACTTTGTAAATTAGTATCTAAATTAGTCATTATAGTAACTAACAATTTTTTGTCACTAAAATTGGTTACTAATAAGACATTTTCTTGTAGTGATGTTTGTTAAAAAATCATTTTCGTTTACAAAATTTTATTATGTTTGATACACCTTTTATTACTATTATCTATGATGCACTTGTTAATAATTTTAGAATCGGTCTTCCATAGTATTGCACATGTAATCCTTTTATGGTTGTTATTATGATATTTTAGACCAAATTCTTCATCTATCATTCCTAATACATGCACACAACCAACAAAAACATAATATAACAGGGTGATAGGCCTCTACCTCCCATTGAAGCTAAATCTAAGATATAAAGTTATTTTTGAATACTTGTAATACAAGTTTTCAAGTATAGACATCAATCGGAGTATGAGAAAGTAAGTTTGAGGATTTTGTTTCTAATCCAAGCTCATGCTTTTAGTTGTTACACATGCAAATATTCCACCCCATCAACCTTTGCATTTCTAAACAAAACTTTATTTCTATGATCCTATATACTTCTCATTAAAGCCATTTAATTAACCTTCTAGATTTCCTTTTCTATTCAACCCTAGCATGTTAAAATGAGGAAAATTTTGCATGACTTTGTTGTGTAAGACTGCTATTATTCCTATCCATTTATAACAGCGACCCAAAACCGAATTTTCTACCTTACATTCAAAAATTAGATGTTGACATGACTCTTCATAGTTTGTACACAACACGCACATCTTATATGGAATTAGTATATTTATATGTTGGAGATTTTTCTTAGTTGCCACACTACTCAAACCCACTCTCCAAATAAAATGCTTGACATTAAGGATTGCATTTGTCTTCCATATCATATAGAAGAATTCATTAGAATTTTTTATGCAAATTTTACAATGTATATCTCTAACTCATCCCCTTTCCATTTTCAAGAATCATGTCCCTGTATCCGTGGTGCATACTTTACTAATACTTGTCTCAACATATTTACTTGTGTTAATCTCACGTAAACCACTCCACCCTTCACCTTATTTTCCATTCCCATATATAATTGTTCCATACATCCATTTATATATATATATATATATATATATATATATATATATATATATATATATATATATATATATATATATATATAAACTTGAAAGCAATTGTAGCTTAATAAAGCTTAAACTATATCTTATAAAATCATTCTTACAATAAAGATATTTTATGTAAGGATCAAGAAAACAATAAAGAATAGTAGTGGTTTTTAAAAAATGAAATTCAATTATTTTACTATTTAAAATGTTATATTATAAATAAAATTTTTATTAATATGAGTTTTATTTTATAAAAACTACCATTTTTCTAAAACTTCTCTATGCTTTCTCTCTATATTTTTTTATCTCATCTTCATTTGTTTGAATATCAAAGACCGTAGGAAAGATCTTTACAAAGAGATTTATACATCCAACTGATTAGAATTCAAAATAGAATCTCTTTGTTCCTTTTTTAGTCAGGGTATTGTTTTGAGTTGCACGTGGCTATCTGGTCCTATCTCCAAATAGTTCCAAGTAAATCTTTGTTTGTTTTTTGTCATAAGGATGTGTTCTAATCTTTGATATGTGTTTTCTTGTGTAGTTAGTTTTGGATTTGAAGTATGCCCGATCAAATATATCATGTTAGTAATGATAAAATTGTGTTTATGATTATTATTTATTTCATTGTCATATTTATTTATACCATACGATAACATCCTTGATTAAAATTAAAGATTTGTTATTATAATAGAGATTATAATAATGAGAAATAAGTCTTATATAATTTTAATTTAATTTGTTCTTGATTATATGATATTAAGGATAAGACATCGTTAATTCGAATAGATCAATATATGTGTAGTTATCTTTATTAAATAAAGATTAAAAGATCTCATTTTCTAAATTATACATATAAATTATACATATGGAGATATGACCATTGAACTGTATCAAAAGATAATTCCTAATAGTTAATATTACCTTTAAATTGTCAATGATAAATTCTTTAGAAGGAAAAATATAACTTTCTTTGAACTTGAGATTATCATATAATTAACAAGTTGTATATTATAATTTGATATTAGATATCTAACGCTTCGTGATATTGTTTGAATGATTATTGGGTATTATTAAATTCATGTGAGATTAGTGGTTAATCAAGAAAGGATCCACCATCAACTCTTGATAATGAATTTGAGCTCTACAAAAATAAAGACATTGGTCAAGGTGTTATGAATGAAAGAAGAATAGAAATAAATTTACAATTATACCATATTATAGAGTTAACTTAGAGTTGTAAAGATGAAAGGAAATAATATATTAATCTTCTAGTGGTTCTAAAGTAAAAAGATACTTCATGATATGAAGTCATTAAGGAGTGTTTCTAAATGTGAACCTTGATTAGTAAATTAATGGGTTAATTTATTATCATTTTAGTAATGAATCTAGGGGGTCACACACTAACAAGTTTTCTCATCTTTGTTGGACCAGAAAATATTGTTCATTAAATTAACGAGTTTAATTTTATAAATTTTCTTTAGATGGAATGTTATCATACTTTTGCTAACCCCAAAAATATAATTAATATAAAATTTGAGAATCTATAAAATTGATTAAGACCGAATCAATTAAGTTAGTAAACAAGTAAATATATTTTTAAATTAGATTTAATAAAAATATGATTTGTTAGGAAAATAACATACTTGAAAGAGAAACAAAATGAGTGAGTGGTTACTACTGGATAGGAAAAATAAAATATTAAAACATTCCAAAATTGTATACCCAACCTGATATATATATATATAGATAATTGCTTCATAGAGACACAATTTATTGGCAAAAGAAGAAGATGATGGAGATTATTCTTCAAGAGTAAATTTTGATGATGTTAAAAGCAAGTCTAATAACTTAAAGTG
>Ga0214542_1004898_pt1 | contig 26051 bp, 12 predicted proteins | sample CNSS1metaG_FD_160096 | JGI IMG/M metagenome (GOLD analysis project Ga0214542, IMG submission 160096) | Root nodule microbial communities from cowpea collected in UCLA plant growth center, Los Angeles, California, USA - CNSS1 | ecosystem: Host-associated > Plants > Roots > Nodule | place: USA...
CCCCCCCCCTTTTTTTTTTTTTTTTTGCTATATGATTCCATGTAAGCATTTGTAAACATTAGTGTCTACTTCTACACACATCTCACTATGTACAACACTGAAAGCGGTATAAGGGAAGAAAAGAAACAGTATAAACTCATTTCAAAAATGGAGTTTGATTCTATGTAATCGATACAATTAATCCTTAACTAGAACAAGAATAAACATCAAAATAAAAGGACTAGCGGAGCTAGATTTGTATGTAAAAAAATTGAAGGCCATTTACCTGAAGAATATTTAAGGCCTTTCTCATATCACCATTGCTAAGCCGAACAAGGGCCGCTAAGCCATCATCTTCAACATCAAGCCTAGTAAATTACAAAATGCCAAACATCATATTTTAAGTTATTAAGTCAAAAAATTGAATCACAAAATTACAAATATTTATAATAAAATTAGTGAACCAATAACAAGGGCACAGATGTGAGATGCATTAGAGGAGATTAGCATGTACAACCAAGTTTCACAAAAATTAGTAACTTGTAATTCCATTTACTTCATTTATAGCTTAATTTTTCTCACCAAAACTTACCTACAACCTCCCAAACATCTTAAAAATCTAAATTGAAGCATAGATTTTGCGTTAAACAATTTGATCATGCTAACTGACTAAAAAAATTGAAGTGATTCAAGAATCCGAACACATGTAGTTGAACTGTACAAACAGTTACAGAGAGATGCACACACAAGTAAGGTCTCATTAAGTTTAAAACAGTAGGACTTGTACGTGCTCTTTATTTCTCTTTTACTGTGCCTCTGATTCAATTATCAGCACTCACTAGAGTGTATAATATTACTTTTGATGGAGTATTTCACTATATACAAATGAATCTAAGCATCAAAACTATCATTAACACATACAATAGAACCACCATTTTTTTATGACATAAAAGTTCAAGCTAAATTTCCCTATGTATTGCATTTAGGATTACAAATTTCTGTTTGGAACATTCAGACCTTTTACCTAAAAAACTGAAGCAAAAAAATAAAAAAGATACAAGCGTCCTTAGAGAAGAAACTGTTTGAAATAGGGTAAACACTAACAGTCAAATAAAAACATATTACAATAACCTTCTATAATGAACTGAATGCAAATGGATGCATAGACGGGAAGCGCATTTTCTCCCCTCCCGGCCCCTTCCCTCTAAACAAACTGATATCCAAAAGAAGCTGATTTTTACTTAACACATGAAATACTTCCAATCACCCGCTTTCAGAAGATAAATTAATGAATAATATTAAAATATAAACAAAATAAACTCTCCCAAGATAAACAATGAAAGCCTTCATCAGCTTCATTCATGATCATTATGTTGGTGCTCAACACGCACAAGTGTCCAACTATATTAGAGAATATAATTATATAATTCAACAGAATTTTTTATAAAAATATTCCAGATGATGTGAGAAGATAAAAAGAAGAGTCCATGACTCCAGCTACTACATGCAGACTAGATAATATAGAACAGGAAGCATACCCTTCAGCCTTGATAACGTGTTTCAGTCTTTCAGTGACATGGACGGCATCAAGAGGGGCAAATCGAAACCGAGTGCATCTAGATTGAAGTGCAGGAATAATCTTGTTTACATGATTACAGATAAGAGCAAACCTGGTGCTTTTTGTATATTTCTCAATCACTGCATGAAAAAGAGATAAGGGCACTATAACTCATGAAACCACTTGATGCTGCATTAGAGTATAAAAATTAGCACACACCTCTACGTAATGCAAATTGGGCATCCTTTGTCATAGCATCTGCTTCATCTAACAATACGAGCTTTACAGAGGCCTTAACACTGAACAGGGAGTTTTAAATGGTAAGTTAAGGCAAACTTGCAGCTTCGGTACAATCCCAGAACAATAAACAAAAAATAAATGTTCAACTCTGGTTACGCTATTTTGTCCATCATTCCAACTTCCAAATCAAATGTCATATCAGCATATGCAAGCAAAACAAAAAAAAGGAAAGAAAATAAAACACAGTAGCAAAGATCTTTGAAAATCAAAACCATTACAACTGAAAATTAAAATGAACAAAAAAGAATTATATAAATGTCCTTGTATTGCCTATAATGTTTTATGTGGTAAAAAGAATTATATAAATGTCCTTGTATTGCCTATAATGTTTTATGTGGTAATATCTCAATCGGGAATAGAAATTGTATGCAATATAACAACCCCAGCTATCCCCCACTTAGTGAAGGATTTTAGCAGCACCTTGCAGAATAGAAAAAATAATGAGAAGAATGGGAGCAATTTTAGCACCTAAACTACGACTTTTAGAGAATTAAATCTGCAGGAGATATAGGACCAGACAAACAACTAAAACAAAGGGAACACTGGAACCTCTGAATTGACTAATAGACTAGTATAGGAACTAGAAGTACGCAATGCAGAACCCTGAAGATGAGTAACAAGGAACGGGAAACACAGGGAGCATAATCAAACCATAAATTCTGAAGCTTTCTAACCAGAAGTTCAACTGCAGTGAACTATATTTCTAACTAAAGCAACCACCGCATAAAAACAAAAGCAACTCGAAAAGAACATCAATTTGACTGCCAACATGAAATCAGACAAACCAACAACACAAACTACAGAAAACAATTTTTGTAGTCATAAGACACCAAACACATGTATACAAAAAGTGTACAAGTACGAGAATAAAAGACAGAGAAGACAACCCAAATGACAAGCTCTGAGTGCTAGCAAAATCTTGAATCTGCTGTCTCACGACCTCAATTCCCCTGTCATCTGATGCATTGAGCTCCAAAATCATATTTTTGAAGCGTGGACCATATAGTTTGCGTGCCACGGCGAGAATGGTTGATGTTTTGCCCGTTCCAGGAGGGCCATACAATAAAAGATGCGGCAATCTGTTCTCTGTGGTCAGCCTATCAACTAAACAGCAAATTAAGAAACAAAACAATGAGCAAGTGATCCAGGAAAATATATTATAAGATGTACGATTACATGCTCCTTTTAATTTTCCTAATTTTCACTAAACCAAAATAAAAATGAAACACAAAAAAGTTAAAAACAAGTTATGTCGTTCCCTCGCTAAACAAGTAGTACAATCCAACTACTACAATTTCACCACTTCCATATTCCTAAAACCCTAAGATGAGGACAAGAAGGGAAAAAACTCAAATCAAAATAAGAAAATTAACCTAAACTGCAACATAAACCCTAGAGATAAAAAAGGTAGAGAGAGAGAGAGAGAGTCTTACTGGTATCAACAATGTCACGGTGAGCGGCGACGTCGTCGAGAGACTGAGGGCGGTATTTTTCAACCCACGGAATGGCCTTGCCGAAGGAAGTAAGGTCTGTGGCAACTATGTCATTTTCCCCGGCGGAGATTGAGTGGTCATCGCTGTCGCTGTCGATTTCCATGAGATGGGTCGTCATTGATAGGTCACCCCTCTAAACACTCCGCCTCACAAGCCACAATAGTGAGTGCTGCTTTATGGCGCCAAATACATATTCATTCATACTAGGGGATTCGGGTTTTTTTTTTCTTTTCTTACTTTTAATTTTAATATATTATATTGGTATTTTACTAAAGTAATATAAAAAATTAAAACAACATTTCAGAAATAATAAATTATAAATTAATAATGTACATTTTAAACAAATTCACAATCTCAGATAATTTATGTGCAATGGTTATTTACTCGTGTATTGTTTTCTTTGACATTCCATTCATTAGTTGAAAATTCAATTTAAAAGGTAGTGTGACGGTTAAAAATATCAATTTTTGTATATGTAAAAAAGAAATCATAAAGAATAAAATAGGAAGAATGTAAATATTGATCGAGCGTTAAAATGTCATGATCATTTGTTTATATCTAATAACTTATAATTTTATTCGGTATATAAGAGTTTATAAAAAAATAATTAGTGTGTATTTAAATATTTTTCACTTTATTTTTTTATTATGTTGGTAATATTATTTGATCCAAATGTCCATCATGATTTGCAGAGAGTTATATAAGTAGGAGGAAGCAATCTTTAAGCCATTTTGGATGGAGTTTCCTGTGTGATTGCGGATGAAGTTCACAACAGTCGTGCATCTAGGAGTCATTGTTGAATATGAAGGAAAACATCTTGCACTTGTTCCTTATCTTTCTCTGAGATTTAAATTGCTTTTGCAATACTTAGTTTCTCGTGTTGGATGTAATGTATTAGAATTAGTATAACAAGTTACGTCAATCAATCTTATATCGGAAAACTTAACACACAATGTAGTTAGTATAATAAGTTGTATGAAACACTTGGTGTGTGTTAATGATTTACCAATTGTTATTATTATCATTGTGTTGCGCTTATTAGGCATGTCCGTGCTCAATATTCATTAGTGCTCTATAAATTAGGTCAAGATCTCAAACAAGTGGCACCCACTCGAAACTCATATAAGTGATTTCATCAAGCATATGCTGCAAAACATGCACCACCATGTAAGGGATATGAAATCATTAAACATTTTGTTTAAACTAAAATTCTTACACCATGTATAATTATAATTACAAAGTTTAACCTCTTAATAATGCAGTTCTTACCACTTTCACACACACACCATACAAATTGACATAATTGCTTCAAAATAAATTTAGTGTCATCATAACTAACAAGTGTCTTGATTTTACCTACATGAACCTTATTCATGGGATCTCTAATCACAAAAATTAGGTTACCATTACTTGTTTGTTTGTAAATGGCTTGAGTCTCATTCCCCTGGTGTTTATAAAATCATGTTTCTTCCTAAGGGTTTTGTCAAAGGATATGCTATATTTCGTTTTGACTTCATATAATTAATGAAATTTGTTATACTCTTTAGCATTTGTTTCACCAAATTAGGTCTTAAATGTATATGTATGATATTTCTATTATAGATAGTTTTTAATTGTAGTTATTGCCGATTGACAATCACAATGTATTTATACAAATGAGGTTGGTTTCATTTCTTGTGAAATGTTTGTTATGAAGTTTTTCAACCACCCAGCTTCAGTACCATCCATTTTCATAGCAACAAACTCATATTTCATTGTTGATATAGCAATAATTGTTTGTTTGGTTGATCTTCATGTAATCATATCACCCAAAGTGTGAATACACAACCTCTAGTGAATTTTGTCTCATATAAATCAAAGAACCAGTTACCATCACAGTTTTTATATTAAGAGTACACACTATCAACATCATTAGGTGAAAAACCATCATAAAGTAAGCATTATCAAGTTTTTCATGCCATTATTTTGGTGGTTGTTTCAATCCATACTAAGATTTTTAGTTTGCAAACTTCATTCTCTCGACCAGGTTGTTAAGATTTTGACAAGTGTACCAAGTTGTGCAACTAATAAAAATGGTAAGTCCAAATATCATTTTCCCATGGGAATTGCGTTTGTTTAGTTAATTAGGCATACTTACTAATTTAAGCATTGAATGTAACCATAGATTAATTCAAAACAAGTGAAAACATATATATTTCTAAACTTGAGAGCATAAAATAATCAAGGCGATGACTCATTGGGGTTGGAATTCATGACCAAAACTATAAGCAATCATCTCACAATATATATGTCGGGTTTTTTAGTAAAATCTTTTGATACTAATATTGCCTTGTACTTCACTACAAATTTATCAGGGTGATATTTTTTCTTGAAATCCACTTACAACCAATGACTTATGCTCCTTTATGGTGGTTTGGATGGGGTAATCTAAGAGGGTAATTGATTTATTTATAGAATTTGAAATTCTTTCAAGAAAAATTATATGTTTGGATGAGAAAATTAAAAAGAAATTAAAATTAAGGATTTTTAAGAAGGAATTTCAAATAATTGAAATAGTATAATTTGAAATTAAATTAAAAAAAAATAACCAAGTTGTGAAATTGCTTCTTGGTTAGAAAAAAAAACGTCTACAGGTAAAAAAAGTTAAGTTGGGTCGGACAAAAGATTAAGACGAGTCAATTTGGGTCGAATTTTAAGCTGTCTCGAGTCCGACCAAAGTTCAAACTAGGACAGACCAAACCAAAGGTCGAGTCGGACCAAGTCGAGTCGGGCTGAAGAACAAGTCATGATAGGGAGGGTCTAAGGTTGAGCCAGGCCGGGCCAAAGGTCAAGCCAAGCTGAGACGAAGGTCAAGCCAAGTCGGGTCAAAGATCGAGCTGGATCGAAGGTCGAACTAGGTCAAAGGTCAAGTCGGGTTGTGCAGTGCCGAAGGTCGAGCCGACTTTAACCAAAAGTCAATACAAGTTGTACCAAATTGAAGGTCGAACTAAGTTAGTTAAACTTAAAAGTTGAGTTGAGTTTCCCATAAAATAAAATTTAAATTGATTTATCCAAATAATAAAGTCGAAATTTAAAATATTTCAATTACTCTATCCAAAATAATCATCTAAGAAAGAAAGAGAATTCAATTACAAGTAATTCAATTATTAGGTATTTCAATTCTTTAAAATTATTAAAATTTTTCGTCTAAACACAAGGTTAAACTTTAGACAAATCTATTAATATCTTAGTATCATTTCTCGTAATCGATTCAATTTCCATCATAATTGTCATGGTGTTGCATAAGAACACTAGTAGCTTATAAAAAACCTCGTTCGATCACTGTGCACTAGATAAATATAAAAGTCATATCTAAGTGAAGTTTCTTCTCTATGTCTTTTACTTTGGCTGAAATTCTCACATATGATGTCACTTTTAGTATTTGTAGGTTGTTTGAGTGTTTCACCAAGTTATATTTTTGTGCTATTTTCAGTTGTAATATTTTATGGTTTGAACGTACATGTTTCATAACTTTTATAAAAAACTAGCACCAGACCCATGCATACGCACGAGATTTTTTTTCTCTTTTGTGAAATAGTTTAATATATATTTTAGTCACTAATTAATGCTTTGTCAGATATATTTTAATATATATTTTAATCAGTAATTAATATATGGTCAAATATTTTCAGGTACAGTTTTATATTTTCAGATACTTTGATATAATTGAAAAAGCAATAGGTCTATTTTTCAGTTTGAGCTTCTCCGTTAGAATTTTATCGTTCTTTGGTCGGCTGGTTCTTTCGTGGAAGAAGATGTCGTCTTCCTGCAGATACAACTTCAAGAACTTGTTCCATAACTTCATTTGCTTGTTAACTCTGGGTGACGTAAGTAATTTTGAACTTTTGCTGTTCATATGCGTTATGAATATTGGTTATATATATGTTTTTCAGTATCTTCTGTTGATTTGATGAATTCTTTTGTTGTGTTTTTAGTGGTTGTGATAATGTCCTTGATGCATAATTTAGTTAATTTTTCTGACATGCATGTTGTATACGTGTTCTTGCACGTACGAGTTTCAGAAAACCTAAGATTCCAGTTTTGAATTAATAAAAATAAAAAATCAAGATCTTGTTCCAAAATAAAAAGAATCACGAGTTTTAGAAAACCTAAAAATATAATTTAGCAAAGAAAGAAAGTACAACATGGTTATTAAGGAGGTGTGTTTGGCAATTTGAAAAATCCTTTATCGGGCCCAATTCAGGCGTCCAAAATTCCCCCCAAGTTCCCTCTGCATCTTCTTCTTCTTCTCGCCTTGTACTTCTCCGTTCCGAGCCATGCTTCCGGCTCTTTCTAACCAACGCACCCACACTCACCACTCCCAATCTCTCTCTCGTCTTCTCAAACGAAACCATTCTCACTTCCGGCCAGGAGATACCAAAACGATGCCGTTTCGGTCTCCACCGAGGTCGAAACTATCAACCAAGCTTCTCAACATAAGCATATCCTCGCTGTGCAAAGCGAAGCAAATATCCAAAGCCGAATCCGTAATAACCGACGGCATAAGAATCGGCGTGCTCCCCGACGCGGTCACATACAACACCCTAATTGATGCCTACTGTCGTTTCGCCTCAATCGATGTCGCTTACTCCGTCCTTGCGCGAATGCGCGAAGCAGGGATTGACCCCGACGTCGTTTCGTACAATTCGTTAATCTCCGGCGCCGTCAGAAAGTGTATGCTCTCCCAGTCCCTCGACCTTTTCGAAGAAATGCTGGCGCGTGGCGTAACCCCCGACGCGTGGAGCCACAACATCCTAATGCACTGTCTCTTCAAGCTCGGGAAGCCCTACGAGGCAAATCGCGTTTTCAAAGAATCCGTTCTCCGCGGCGAGGTTCACGCCACCACTTACAACGTCATGATTAACGGTCTCTGCAAGAACGGTTACGTCTCCCACGCCTTGAGCCTATTCAGGAACTTACAGAGGCACGGTTTCGTGCCTCAGGTTTTGACCTACAACGCGCTTATCAACGGGCTCTGCAAGGCCAAGCGGTTGAAGGACGCGCGGACGGTGCTCAAGGAGTTTGGGGAATCCGGTTACGAACCGAACGCGATTACCTACACCACCGTCATGAAGTGCTGCTTCCGGTGCGGTTACTTCGAGCAGGGGTTAGAGATTTTGTCGGAGATGAGGAATTTAGGGTTCACGTTTGACGGATTCGCATACTGCACGGTGATTGCGGCGATGATTAAGACTGGCCGGATGCGCGAGGCGGAGGAGATAATTGATATCATGGTGAGTACCGGCATTCGGCCAGATCTCGTGTCATATAACACTTTGATTAACCTTTATTGCAGGCAGGGGAGGTTGGAGGATGCATTGAAATTGTTGGATGAGATTGAGGAGGAGGGGTTGGAGTGTGATCAGTACACGCATACTATTATTGTTGATGGATTGTGTAAGGCTGGTGATTTTGATGGTGCTCAGAAGCACTTGAATTATATGAATACATTGGGGTTTGGATATAACTTGGTTGCGTTTAATTGTATGCTTGATGGCTTGGGGAAGGCTGGGCATATCGATCATGCTGTGAAGTTGTTTGAGGTGATGGAGGTGAAGGATTCGTTTACTTATACTATATTGGTGCACAATCTTTGCCGGGCGGGGAGGTTCCTTTGTGCCTCGAAGGTACTGGTTTCGTGTTTGAAAGGTGGATACCAGGTGTTGAGGGCCACTCAGCGGGCGGTTCTTGATGGCCTCCGCAGTATTGGGTTTACTAATGAAGCGCGGAAGCTTCGGTCGAGAATCAGATTGGCACGGCTTATGTCTTGAATGTGTGTCAGTTACTGTAAGAAATTTTGGAGGTGTGGTGATTATTTGAGGGACCTATGTTGGAGTGAAGTTAGGCAACAAAAGAACGGTACTCTGATATGTGGGTCGCACAGTTGATGATCAGCATAACTGCTGTTCAAAAGCAGCTGTTAACCTTCTACTGCAAGAAAATTAAGTATGTTATTGCTTAGGTAGGCTAACTGGTATATTGTTTCTAGTTCTTGCTAGATAACTGCCTCTTATTGTACTTGTCGAGTAATGTTGACTTACGAAGTTCTTCTAAACCAGATGGAAGCTAATACGATACTGCAACAAGATTCTACTTGGGAGCCAAAATTGCTTGTTGAGGAGTTGATCACGGCTAGAGCTACAGATCAGGTATGCTTCCATTGCATCAAATTATCTTGGTCACTGTTTCACGTGGATTTGAAATTTGTTTATTGGCTGAAAAATGGAGCTGGTTACAATATTATTGGCTCGAACATGAGGTTGAGTGTCATTTTCCCAAACCTCAAGAAGGAAGTATGTTATCTACCTGTTGATTTGTTCATTAATGTGGCTAGTCTTCCTACACTACATTTCGTCGACATTGTTATAGAAAAAGCACACAGTTCTGCATAACAGCCAAGAATGAGGTGTAATGTATCATGCAAATAGTTGAAACAAAGATGGTGGCATATAGCTTGAAAAATATTGGTTATGTTAGTACTACCTTGAGGTTCTATTATACTACAACCATATATGTTATGGTTATGCTCTGTAGTTGCAACATAATTTGGGTTATTAGCCACACTTGGTCTGTGATTCAGACAACTAACGATATAAAGGGGAAGCCGTTGATTAGGCAACTGTAGATCCATCTCCCAATTTGTTGGAAGGGTCCAAAGCCTTTCAAATCTCGACATGATGTTACTGGCAATATAAGCCACCGGTACTCAGCATCACAAATTCAAAGAATTCGTTGCTGCAAATACACGACCAGAGGCTTATATAATTGTCACTGTGAGCACCTTTCATGGCTATGATATGAGTCTATGATCTACATCTCTCCTTCTCTTTAATGAAAGGAATACAGGGATTTGTGTCTACTATCTGACATGCTACCCTTTTCCAGAAACATGGTAATGTCTACTTGGGGATTCTAGATTGCTTTGAAATAGGATTGGAAATATTAACATAATTGGAGGTGAGAAATATTAAATTCAAATAAAATATTAAATATAAGGAAATCTTGTTTTTTATTTTTTATTTTAGTTTATTGTATTGCATTTTCTTTTGCTCTTAACAGATATCTCTTTATAAGGTTAGATAGTGATTTGTGACAACGAGAAACAACATCTGATTGGATGGGTCTCTGCATATTTTGATAGACTTTCCAAGTCATAAATCAGTCTAATGTGATTTTTTTAGTTGATACTGTTGATAGAGCTTTTTTCAACTTATGCAGATGTTTATTTCTGTTTGCTCTGCATGGCATCCAGAGAGGAGAATGAATGCACACAAAATAATGTCTTAGGGTATTCAAAAAGTGGTAAACTCTAATATATATTGTAAAAAATGGTCTGAAAAACAAAATTATTGAACAAATAATATAAAATACTATTAATTTGAATGAATTGAATTTTTAGAATCTAATACAATCCAATGTAACTAAAACTTGTCATACATAAATTTATTTGTGAAATTAAAATGTAATGTATTTTTATATATAAATACATTTAAGATACAACACTACTTTGGAAGTTTTTAATTTAAAATCTTAGAATTGCCATTTTCTTACAAATTTTCAAACAAGTTGTGAATGAAAACAAGTAATTTTTATAAAAATATTTTAAATACTTTTTTATGAAATATGTTGATTGGATAAGAAATAATAAAAGAGATTGAAATTTTAAATTGACGATAATAAATTGGATGTTTGAAATTATATAGTTTTAAAATTTACCTAAAATGTAATAATAATTTGAAAATATTTATATTTTTAAATATATATATATATATATATATTGTATTTTCTTTGTAGTTCAATTCTAGTTAGCTTATGGTGAACATGATTGAGATTGAGATATTGTTAACTTGATTGAAGTTTGTGTGAGATAATCTTAAAATTGTTTATTGTTAAATATTTGCAAAGGTTTCTTCTATATTATAATTGATTGTACTTCTTTCATATTACAGTTGATTAGATTTATTTTCCATCTGAAAATAACTAAGTTTTTATTACTAATGTAGACTAAAGTTAGCATGTAATTTTAATTCATGTTAATTTTAATTAATGTTAATTTTTTAACCAATATAAATTATAGTTATTTTTTTAGAGAATGAAAATTTGGATGATTTCTTTTATTTTTAATAAGTTATATTTATATTTATATTTATATTGTTGAGATTATTTTAATTATTATTATAAACTACTATTATTTATTGCTTGATATTTGTCAATTTTTTTTTTAATTAATGTTGTTAATATTATTTTTCTGTGAATGTCAATTATATTACTTCTATTTATATTTGTTGTGATTATTCTTTTATTGCATTTTTTTTTATTAATGACACTTTGTTATTTGTTATTTTTATTAATAGGTTGTTTGAATACTTTTTAAATATTGATTGGGAAAACTTTGGGTGATAATGAATAGGGTATTTTTTTTTTTGTTATTTAGGGAAAAATTTCTATCTAAATTGATGGAAAAATTAATATAATGGTTAACTATATGTTTTTTGTTTTAGTCTCTTCTTCAAAAGTTTTCAAAAGTTTGATTGTCTTAGGTTTCCATACCTGAGAAATGTAAGTATTTAATCCTCAATACCTGTTAATTTTTTTTACGTGGCAAACACTATGTCACGTCACCCTTATGTTATTAGACACATATCTAGTTTTAGTTACATGTGTTAATTGAAGAATAGAAGAGAAGTTTAGAGTCTAAATAATTGAATTTTTAGTTCTATAATTTTTATTGGAAATCCAATGTTTGAAAATATGTGTTGAAATTGAAATTGAATTGAAGAAAAATAAGAACATTGAAGGATTGTTGAACGAAGAAGGGAAAATTGTGCTTTGAATCAAAGTTGAAGGATACAAAAGCAAGGATTTTCATTGAAGGTCGCGAAATTACAGAAAGGGAAATTACGTGTGTTTGCTTTACAAGTCAGGTTAGTTTGTATTTGTTTGTATTGTTGCATTGTTTAGTCCTTGCATTTAGGGTTAACAGTGTAGTTTAGGGTTATGATTGTTTTGCTTTATTTAATTAATTGTTGATTTAAATTGTAGGGTTTGAAATGAATTTCTATTTACTTTTTCATCATACAGGGGAAGTTTGTAAAGAATAAAAGGTTGCATTACCTGGGTGGGGAAAAACGTGGTTAGAGGAGTTGATCTTGTTTTGAAGCATTGGATATACTAAGAGACTTCAAATATGTCGTGGATGTTAAACTTTAGTGGAAGCCGAGAAAAGAAAGCTTGGATAAGAATTTGAACTATTGAGTGTGGATATGCAATAGAGTTAGCTAGCTAGAGAGAGGCTCATCAAGAAGTTGAAATATATATTGAGCATATTCTTAGTAGACCTGAAGTAATTCATTTTTTTTTTTTTTTAAATACACAACTTATTTAACATCGTTTTAGTACAAACTTAAGTATTTCAAAATTTTATGGATTCAAACCTTAGTATTTCAAAATTTAGTCATTAAAAGTTTCCAAGGAATTGAACCCACATATAAACAATACTCGTTACTTAACCGCTGTATAATTGTTTCATATTAAAATACATACATATTTTAAAAAAAAAAACGCAGAAAAGATGATACTAAAACTTCCATACAATTAAAAAACGCAGAAAATAATATATGTCACATAATATTCGATATATCAGATATGATTATTTTGAAAATAATAAAATAGATACATGCTATATATATTAAAAATTATATAATAATTTTAAAAATATAATAAATACATGCTTCTTGGTATATGAGATTAATTAAAATCTTATATTAAAGTTGTTAACATAAAAAATTATAAATTATTATTATATATATATATATATATTTTATAGATTAAATATTTTATTAATAAATATCAGTAAAATATTTTATAATAATGAATTCAGATATTTATCGAATGTAAATACTTTAATTCAACCTAAAGTATGAGAGCATCTTAAATGTTAACTATTATAACAACTAAATTGAAGTATCAGAGCATATAAGTTATGTCTATTACAACTGGTTACATTATACCCATGTTTCTATAAAATAAGAATAGACAATATGGATAATTATGCTAACAAAATTTACTTTAGAAAAAACATCTTTATGATATAATAACATTAATACGGTAACAAAATTTACTTTAGAAAAAACATCTTTATGATATAATAACATTAATACGTGTATATTTTGTTTAAATTAGGAGGTAAACGCTAAAAAAAAGTCAACCTTGTGAAGAAAATATGAAAATGGGAATGAAGTTCAAATGTGACCATATATTGACAAATTTATAAATTCTCTTTCGTTTTCAACTTTGTAAAACTCAAATAAGAGACTACTTTTCAAAGGTTATTACCATTAATTGGTAGTCAATCCTTAGTCAGTAATTACACATAACAGGTTTCAACTATTTATAACCAAAGCACATCACGGAGACCGAAAAAAAATTATTTAGTCGTTTTTTTTATTGGATTAAAACTTACTCGTGTTCTTCGTGAATAAATATCTATAGAAGTCGTGATTTTAATTTATTAAATTTGGCTTAACTTTCCTTAGCTTTCATAAATTAAATATTATCTTCTGATATCTATAATTTAAAAAATATTGTTTTTAGTCTATATGTCTAACATTCTAATTTTAACGGCTTAATAACTAATAAAAATATATATTTTATTTTATGTTCAAAACAGATAATCCATATATAAAGTATATTAATATAGTCGTATAACTGATAAGATTATTAAAATATAATATTTATACAAATTAATTAAAATCAAATTCTAGCTCTAAATACATATTACCCACTTACAACAGTTTTCACTGAAACTTTTCATCAACCTAATAGATGGTTTCTCATCTTTCAAGGTGCCTCTGGAACTACAACTACATATGATTCCATTGAATAAGTTTCATCACAAACGAAAAACAAACAATACAAAACAAAAGCATAGAATAAGGGTAAACTAATGTAATGAATGATTTAATCATTTCATAATAAAATTACATAAATCATACATAATCTATCATCTCATTTCATATAAAGACATAAAACTATGACTCAATTATTCAGATACATGCCTTTGATATAGGGTACACAAAGAGATGTACACCTGTGATGGTTTCTAGACTCTGCAGAGTACAAGACACAAGAGGTCATTGCTCAACCACATAGGGTTAATCCTTTCAAGCCTATGACAAAAGAATAAGTCCAAAGGCTAGGATCTCATGCTACTTACATCACATAACTCATTATACTCTATATGAGTGTGAATGGTTATTAGAGTTCAGGATACCTCCTACCAGTTCTTCTCCCATATCAAGGCATACACTAATAATACCACTACTAATCCTCCTTGGATTAACATTAATCAATCTCAACTCAATCTCATATAAACAATCTTATATTACATCTCATACATCAATCATGTAATAGGTAATAATCCATATTTACCACATGACCACTCGCTCAACGACCAAATGACTTACTCAACAAATAAATCACTGAAATTCATAAAGGTAAATTCTTCCAAAATTCGCTCAGCGAGGATATTCTTGCTCAGCAACTATAAAATCAATAAGTTCTCTAACTTTGTATTTGCTCAGGGAGTACATTTTCGATCAGCAACTATAAAAATATGGCCAATGTCTAAGTGGTCTAGTAATCATTCTAATTACCAAAAACATTCCAAACTCAAAATTCAACACAATATGAATACTAATCAATTTCAAATACAATACCAAATCAATTAATGATTCAAACTAACCATAAATAGACCTAAAACTCTAGATTCACACATCATAGATATCATACAACAACTTAAGTGCACATGCAAATCACAAGATCATCATACAACGTTCTCAATCCACATTTCTATGATTTAAAAAAAGGTGCAATTAGTTTCCCTTAAATGTTATCTTGCTTAAACAGTTCTAAGCTCTATAAATATTTCTAACTCCACAAAATGTTCTATCCACACATAGAAACATCACAAGAACGATCAAAACGCATTGTTATGATCAATGATAAACATAAACTCATATTAATGATTAAAAATACGCATGCAAGCAAAAGAGAGCTCACATGCAACCGAAAACAAAAATAGACCAAAAAGAGGGTGGAAAATTAACTTACGCAAACAGAAAAATTGATCGGTCCAAATGGAAGAGCTTGTCAAGATGATAAATCCTACAGTTTTGGTTCTTCAATCATATGACTAGAGAGACAAAACTCTTAGGGATAATAAATTAGAAAACTCTAGAAAAATGATTTAAGTTAGACAACTCTAGATAGTGATTTATAAGAGATGATTTATTTTAAAATAATAAAATTCTTTTATAACAATTTTATTTATACTAAAATATTTTAATATTAACATAATTAAATCTAACTATTTTTAAACCACTGTTACTTTTAAAATACTATTTTCTAGAAATTTACGAAATGGTGTTAAAAGATTAGTGATTATACAATTCATAAATAAACTCATGCGAAATGAAAAGAAAAATCATAATTATTTTTCTCCTGTATAATGAAATTATAGTTGATAACGCATAGAACAATTTATTTGTCAATTTTAAAATTCTGAGAAAATGACAATTTTAAGATTTCAAGTACAATAAAATCGATGTAATGACTAAATTCTTTTTTTTTATCGTCAAATATTAATTATTAGTATTTTGTCAGTATTTTTAAACTTAATTAACGAAAGATAACAGATTCGTATTATATCATAATTTTATAAACATATGTATGGGATTATATATGCTATCCCAACATTTTGCCTTCTACCATTCCTTGCCTAACAACTCATTCACAATCTATGACATCATAAGTTGCAGGGCACCTGTTTGCTAATATTTCCTAATGAGAAAGTCCTGTTGACAGTCTCACAGCTAAAGAAAAAAAATCACAATACACTGATTTACGATTTGGAAGGTCCATCACACTTGGCAGAGGCCCATCCAATCTGCTGTTTCTCGTTATCATAAATCACAATCTTATCTTGTAAAGATATATCTGTTAAGAGCAAGAGGAAATGTATTACAATCAAACTAAAAACAGAAACAAAAATAACATATTTCTTCTTATACTTCACATTTTTATGCTATTTCATATGCTAACCTCCAATTATGTTGATATTTCCCAGTCCTATTTCAGTGCCGTCTAGAATCCCCAAGCAGACATTGCCATGTTTCTAGAAAAGAGTAGCATGTTAGAGACATGATTTCTTTCGTTCCTGAGAAAGAGAAAAGCAAGTCAGAATAGTCTTAAAAGGTGCTCACAGTGACAATCAGATAAGCTTCTGGTGGTACTTGCAGCACCGAATTCTTTGATTTTGTGAAGCTGAGTAGCAGTGGCTTAAAATTTGTAGTGACATCATGTAACGATTTGAAAGCCTTTGGACCCTTCCAACAAATTGGGAGAGATGAATCTGCAGTTGCTCTAGTCAAAGGCTTCCCCTTTATATCATTAGTTATCTGAATCACAGAGCAAGGATTACTAACTGAATGACATGTGATGATTATTAATTTAGCATGATACACCAAACAATACAATAATGCTCCTCTGGTTCCATATCTCACCAGATCAACAAGAGCTTTATGAGCTATGGAATTGAAGTATGTGTAGGAGCTCCCACTATCGAAGATAAGTTCTAGACCTTTCACAGAAGTAGGTTTTCCATTGAAAAGCAGGTCTGCTGGACCTGTTTTATAGTGTTGTTGTCTGAAACAAAAAACTGTGTGTAAGTTCAAATGACTGGTAGTACTAGTAGTAGTATCTCACATGGAAACAGATAAATGTGGTTTAACACTTACACTGATGAACTCTGCAATATGGGTGTCCAAACAACTCCAGATTGGGGAATGAATTGATCTCCAAAGAATAAAAAGCCTCCTCCTCTCCCACTTAAGCAGTGGCCTACTACATTACGAATTAGGCCAAGAGAATGAAGCTGTGATACAATGCTTGTTTTGCCTTTTCCAAGGCCAAGAACACCTGCTGTGGAAGGTGGGGGATTATGACCAGGATGCGTTTGATCATATCCACACCTAGCATAAAACACAGAAAACATTGGTTTCTAAGAGACTCAAGACAAATATTTGAATAAAAAAAAGGTTAAATGTTTTTAGTCTCTAAACTTAGACACAAAGTTGGACTCATTCTGTCTCAAATTTTGATACATTCGAGTTCCCAAACTTAAAAAGTGAATGAATATAATCCTTTTAATCCAACCGCATTAAATTTTTTTAACATGTCAAATGTGTTTTAAGATGCCCTTTGAGTTGTTTGTTCCGTTTTGACATGTTTCAACTCAAATGTCAGTTTGAAACATTGTTTAACATACCCAAGACGATTAACGTCATGAGATTAAAAGAACTATATACATTCAATTTTGAAATTTGAGAACCAAAATATACCAAATTTTAAGAGAGAAATAAATTCCAATTTCATATGTAATTTCAGGGACTAAAAACATACTTAATCCATACAAAAATAATCCAGCCTTACAAATATTTCAGCATTATGAATGAACAATTTGAAATGAGTTAGCCAGCAATGGGGGAACAGATTGAGAGAAAACACTCACCCGAAGCCCAGAATAGGGCGTGCTAAAGATCCATTAGTAAATTTAACTGGAATATAATCTCGGACTAACACACCCAGAGATGATCCATGGTCTGCATAATCAACCTCATAGTCACATTGCTCATTTGCTACACCACAAGGAGGTGCTGACTGGACTCCAGTACACAAAGGATCCACACATTTCACAACGTTGCCGCGAGGTTTGTAAAGTCGATTCTGGGGCTGAAAAATCACCAATTAAGGAAATTAATATTATCCTTCATTACAACATGTTTGATTAGTAATTAGCATAAAAGTAGTCGAGAACGTTCTAAACTCAAGTGAAACTTACTACAGTGCACCCTTTACACGGTGCATCACACTGAAGCCAAGTGAGATCACTTCCTGTGTCAATGTCAAGATCATAAAGCTTAGGGGGATTGCCAATGGCAAGGTTCACCGTGTAATACCTGCATACAAAGAATTCATTCATCCACTTTTACAAAACCAAGAATCATCTTTTTTCTTTACTTTTTGTCATTGCTAAAAACAATTATCAGAAGAAAAAAATTACACAAAGGGGTCTGTCAAGCTACTCCTTTGTGTAAGATCACTCGATGAAAATAGGATTAATTCGATATAAACACAGATGGTTCTGAAACTTCCTAAGAAATTAGAAGGACTGGTCAGAGTCAATTGGTTGGACGGAGCATTCAAAGAAAAGCGACGAAACAACTAAAAGTTGAAAACTTTACAAAACAAATCCACACCCAGAAAAGAAAACCTTGAAAATATTGGAGAATAAGAAAGAATGAGAGAGTTGGTGTATGCCTTTTAGAAGAAGTTTGTTGAACAAGTCAGAGGATGCATAATGTAATTACTAAAGAGTAAGATAACAGAACATACCCAATTGGATAAACATTTCCTTTAATCTGAAAAGCGAAAGAGGAAGCAAGGGAATGAGCAGAGGTTGAGGGTGTTGGCTTCTTGGAGTTGAGAATCTGATCGGTGTCTGAGAAGGAGGTTGAGAAAATGGAAGAAAGAAGCAAAAAGAGTGAAATTCCTCTGCTTTTCATATCCATGTTCAAGGGACTGAAAACTCGAAATCAGAATTGAGAATTTGATGAGAAGATTAAATGAAATTGAAGCAGAAAGAGAGAGAAAGAAAGAACTCTCCTCTAATGTAAGTACTAAACCGCGTCTGCGGGCTCATGTGCAGAGAGAGACTAATAGGGAGAGAAAACACGCACAATGGAATCTCTCGTTTACGTCATTACTATGACTTTTAAGGTTGTCACAAAAAATTTGTCTATCGTTTGAAATAAAATAACTATTCAGCCTTATAAATTTTTTGAGTAATTATAAAAAAAAAAACACCAATTTTCTGATTAGCAACATATTTCCTTAAATATTTTTAACAAGTTTTTGTGATAGGTAAAGGTTGTGAAAAGTATATTAAATAAAAAAAAAGTGGCATACTCAACAATAGAAAATATGTTTGGATCTTATCGTTTAATATATTTAAGTGGGCAATTAAAACTTTAAAATCTTTTAATTTTAAATTATTAATTCATTGATAATAATATTAAAATATATTTTCCAAACCAAAAAATTTTAAAAACCAAAAAAGACGACTATGCACGGGTCTCATGCCAGTTAATATAAGAAAATTTGATACTTCCATGAACAAGTAAATTAACTGACATGAAGTTATATAACTCAAATATAGAATTGATCAAAAGTTCAAGTCATAATTATGTAAATACGTTACATACAACATACAACGGCGGAGCATAGGAGGGCCGTGGTCCCCAAGATTTTTGAAATTTTTCTTAAATTATATACATTTTGAAATTTTTGAATTTTTTTAAATTTTTTTAAATTATAGATAATATATTTTATAAATAGATGAAAATTAAATTGTTTGTATTTTTATTTTTTTATAAAATACAACTAATTAATGTTAATAGATAATAACATAAAATTAAATATATGAAGAATAAAAAAATTTAGGTTTAATTAATTTTTTGGTCACTATTTTCATTAAAAATGTTAAGTTAGTCATTAAATTTTTTCTAGTCTCAATTTGATTCTTAATTTTTGAAAAATTGATGCAATTTGATCATTTTCCTTAAATGTATTCAAGGGAATGAACAACTTTCATTAAGATTGGATAGTGAGATTATGTTAATTACACCAACAAAACAAACTATCTTTATTTACAACTTTAATTTTAATGAAGAAACATCAATCCGTTTCAAGAAATTTAATGAAAATAACCAAATTGCATCAATTTTTCAAAATTCAGAACCAAATTAAACTAAACAACAAAATTGGAGGACCAACTTAACATTTTTGAACTAAAACAATAAACAAAATAATAATTAAACCAAATATTTATTAAGATATTTTTTTTGTCCTTTCTTATTGTCTTGTTAAGTTTACAAAAAATGTACTCATTTTTCACTGTCATATTTGTTTTAAAGAAGAAAGGTAATTATTTTTTCTCTCATTTCTCATTTGTCTTATTTCTTTTCTGAAGAAAAGAAAAGTAATTATCTTTTATCTTACTTGATAATGAAATATTAAATTAATAGTTAACATTATTTTATTTATCTTATGAGCCTAAATATTCATTTTTATGAATATAGAAGAAAAAATAATGTATTATGTGTTTTTTTATAATCTCCGACTTAACTATACTATATTTTTTCTTTAGTATTTGTGCTTCTCAATTTTTTTAGTAAGGTATGATAAATTATTTTAATATTATTTTAAAAAATAGGTATATTGATGAATAATAAAAGAATAGATTCATTATTCAAAAGTGATAAAAGTAAAACTATTCGTGAAGATGGAAACAAGATAGATTATATTTTTCACAACATTATACTAAAGATTAAATTATTCAGTTAGAAGAACCAATTTTTAAAACATTATACTAATGATCCAACAATTTAATGGTCAAATAATTATATTATTTTGGCCCCTCAAAAACTTGTAATTAAAATCCACCATTGGTTACATATTTAAAATGAAAGTTTTATTGTCATATCTAATTCAAATACAAATATTATGTAAATTACTTGTGCTCTTCCGTCAAAATTGTGAATCCCACTTTTATTTCATGTTTTGCGTCCAGTTCAAGTTAGAAGGCCTAAGGCCAACTCTCTTCTTCTCTCACTTTCCAAAAAAGCTATCTAGTTTTCTCACTCAGCTTTTCTCTCTCTTTTTTTCTCCAAAACAGCTCACTCACTCTCTTCTTCCTCTGAAACAACAGTTGAGATAGTGGCCTTGCAGAATACTCCTTTGAGGTAACCAAACACTCTTTCTCTATGTAAGTCGAACTCCAAACTTCTGTTTTTCTCCTTTTTCAGTTCTATTGTGTTGTTTCAGTTTTAGGGGCTTTCCTAGAACCTCATTTTTTATATTATGTTCATATTTTTCAGTCCTCTAATTTGCTTATAGAGCTATGGTGCTCCTTCTGTTAGGACTCCGTCCCTCGTAGTTTTGCTCTCAATCAAGGTAAGGGAAACTAATGGTTGTGCCTTAGTATGTTTTTAGGATTGAATTATGGAATTTTAGGTTTGTTCTTGTTTCAAGATTAACAATACAAAATCAATCAATATTTCAAAATAAACATCATCATACCTAAAACCCATAATTCAAACATCATGTATCATTCAACAGCTCAGATGCATAATCAAATCACACTAAAATCATACAATTTACTCACATAGTGTTTCTACAACTGAAAAGCTGTGTAATTGGCTTCCCTTATCTAATTCAGCTTAAACAGTCCTACAAACACCAAACATATTTAACTTCACATGATGCTTTATTTACACATAAAAACATATTGCGATAACGACCAGGATATACCGTTATGATCACTGATCAACAAAGACTCAAACTAATGATTAAGAAAACGCATGCAACCAAAAGAAAGACTCTATGCAAAGGAAAAACAGACTGAACTGAGAAAATGGTAGAAAACTAACTTAAACGAATGGAGGAACAAATCGGTCCAAAATGAAGAACTCGCGAGGATCAATCTTACTGTCTCGATTCTTCAATCACTTTTATAGGGGATTGTGTGTTTTAAAATAATGAAAATCTTTATAACAATTCTATTTATATTAAAATATTTTAATATTAAAATAATCGAGTCTCAATATTTTTGTATCAAGTATCACTTTTAAAACATAATTTTTTAGGGTTTACAATATTTAATTACAACTACTTTTTTTTTCAAAATTTAAATAATTGTTGTCATTTATACCTAAGAATTGTCTTTATGTTTGTGTTGTTTAGGTTCACAGATTTTTTTAAGTGTCTAAGGTTATGAAAAATGGTATACGAGTTCAGTTTAGGTTAATTTTTAAAAATTTTCTTAATCAAGTTTAGGTAGAATTTAAGATTCAATAATTTTGGAAATACCAAGTCAAAGTGCACTTAAATAAAGAAGTTCAAAATAGCTATATAAAAACAAAAATAAAATTTTGAAACTCCAGAAAAAAACCCATTCTATAATTTATTTTAATACATCACATCAAAATAAAGAAAAATGTAATTAAAATATAAATATATTATTTTAAAAAATGAGTGGGTTTCCTTTGAAGAGATGGTGCTAATAAAAAGCGTTGGAAGACAAAATTTCCTCTGTGAGATTGTGACTGTTTGTTGCATCTCATCTTTGGTAATCTGTTTTTTCTCTAATGGGTACCTGGGTGATTGGCACAACCACTATTCGTGTCCTTTGCAAATCATACAGATCAATCTTCAAAAGATGGTTTCATAAGAAGAAACCACGACGCCACACCCGAACAAAACAGGTATCCTTTTCTTCATTCAAAACATTCTAATTCTGATCGTCGAAATCTTAAAAGTCAAAACATGTATGTTAATGATTATCTGGCACGGTTAATCGGTTAACAAAAACGTGGTCACAATAATTTTTGAACGCATGGATTTTTCCATATATAGGAATTCTTTGAATTGAATGCATATGCTTGCATGCACGAACACGTAAAGAGAATCTAATAATTAATAAAGTTTTCGCTCTTTCACCAGAAAACTGTTGATGATGGCAAAGTCACGAATGGAATTGGGAGCTTCAGATTGAAATTGAGGAGGAGCATCAGTGATATTGCAATGAGTAGTCCAAGAGGATGTTGTTTGTATAGACATAGAAGTCCAGATAATTCGTGCTTTCCGTGCAGAAAGTCTGCGTCTCGAAATGCAAGCAGAAAATCGAACCAGACATCGAGCAAGAACTATGATTTTATGTCTGCAGCTTCTCCTTTTCCTTCTTCATTGAACAAAAGCGGGTGTTTAAGATCGATGCCTCCTCATCTGAACTCAATGAATGCCAGCAGCAGGAGCAGCAACCCAATCATGTATTCCAATTCAACTGGGATGCTGAAACCCCCGCCAATAGAGAATAAACTTGAATGTACTTTGGAAGAGTTGTGCTTCGGATGCAAGAAAAAGATCAAAATCACAAGGGATGTTCTCACAGATACAGGGTTAGTCTATCCATCTCTATCATTGACGAAAAATTAAAAATTGTTGGGGGTGTGTGAAATTTTGATATAGTTCTAAACTTTAAAAATGAATGAAAATAATTCTTTTAAACTCGTTAGGAAACACATTTAATAGATAATTAGATTAAAATTACTATATTCATTTATTTTTAAGGTTTGAAAACTAAAATATATTAAATTTTTAGACATGGACGAATTCTAATCTTGCGATTAAATTTTATATACTAAAATATATTTGAAAAATTATATTTTGTCTCTCATCCTTTATTTAGTATAAGTCATTGATTCTTTCAAAGAAGTGCATTAATCAATTATTCACAGGTAGGTTAAGAATAAAGGATGAGAGTAAAAGAAATGGAATCATAGATCATTGTTCAATATATTTAACCCTGATATAAGAGTTTTCTTTTTTGTCTGAGTGTGCATGCACGTAATAATCAACTTTGCAAGTTGAGGATTTGATGGATTTGGCAAAAGAAAAGGTTATGAATATGATTGGTATATATGTTGTGTACAGGGGCATAGTTGAAGAGGAAGAATTGGTAACGATAAATGTGGAACCTGGATGGAGGAAAGGAACAGAGATTAAATTTGAAGGAAAAGGGAATGAGAGACCAGGAGCATTGAAAGAAGATATAATATTTATCATCTCCGAGAAAAGTCACAAGTTATTCAGAAGAGACGGGGATGATTTGGAATTGAGCGTGGAAATTCCCTTAGAAAACGCACTTTCTGGGTGTACATTATCGATTCCACTGTTGGGTGGAGACCACATGGATCTTAAACTTGACGACATCGTACACCCTGGCTATCAGAAGATCGTCCCTGATCAAGGCATGCCAATCTCCAAAGAACCAGGAAACAGAGGAAACTTGAATGTTACGTTTCGCGTTGTGTTTCCGACACATCTCACAAGTAATATAAGATCAGAGGTTGTTCGTATTTTACAGGATTCTTGATCGTCGTAGCATTTTTAGTTTTTAGATATGCTCCAGAGTGTTCTTCGATGACTTTTTTTCTTTCATTATTCAGTCCTTTTTTTTTTCTCATTTAATGGGCGGGTTAAGTTTGTGTAAGCCTTTTGGGGCACTATTATAAGTCCCAAAAGGCAAAACAAGGCTTTATAGTTTGTGGAGGTCAAAAACTTAGGATTGAATATTCAGTACTTATCTGCCATGTAACATGGTGTTAAAGAAATCTATAAGAGTACTCTAAGAGCTAGAAATATAAATACTTCTATGAATATCACTAAATATTACTTTTTTTTTACTTGATATACTTGGAAGTAATTCCTCATTTTCACATTGATCATTCTCGTTGAACTTGTTGAACTTGTTGAAATTGTTTTATGCTTTGTCTATTCTTTATCTCCGATCATCTGCAACCGTTGCTTAAATGCCACACAATTTTATGATCTTTAGTTGTCTTTTTGATAATGAAAGAATAAATTGTCTTCACCGTGTTTTACATTCACTGTGTTCTGTGTCTTTGAATCTATTTCAAACTCTTACTGAACAATATCGCATGCTTCCTTGTTTGTTTATGCTCTCACGATCTTTGAAAATTTGACTTGTGAGAATTTTTTGAATCATCCCAATAACTCCACCATCTACAATTTTCTTTCTTTTCTTCACACACTTGTGTTGTGCAACTCTATTAGCTTGGTCATCATATTTTGTTTGTATAAAATCTGAGACATTTAAAGATGTAAATAAAGTTTACATTCCTATTGCCAAAACGATATAATTTTCTCCTTTAAATAGAGGAACTCGAACATTTGCAATACATTATAATCTTCTCATTCAAATAATTTTATTTTTCTAAGAACCTGCGGTTCAGATACCACTTAGTTGATGATATTCTATAGAATATTTTGTAGTATAAAATTTAAAATAAGAAGCAAATAATTTAGAGATTAAATTGATATCTCATTCTATTATTTTCTTCTTTTATTCTTTTAACTCAGGATACATCTTGTAATATATTTACATTGTAAAATTCTATAACAATGCTCTAACAATTAGAAATATAAAGAACCACATGAACATTATTAAAAACTCTTAAAGAGACTTTAATATGAGTTTGGATTTTTTATTGATTTTTCTTTGTTGTTCCACTGCTGTGATTTCAAAATACAGGGATGATTATTAATTTTAAAATTTTAAAATATATTAAAATTATCATTAAAGTATTAAAATAGTGTGTTTTTAATGTTAAGAAGAGAAAAAAAAAAAAACTAAGGACTACCTTTAACGTACTCCCTTTAATATGAGTTTGGATTCTTTACTGATATTTTCTCTATTGTTTATCTAGTGTGACGTCAAAGTACACTTATTGTTAATTTTAAAATATATTAAAATTATCGTTAAAATATTAAAACAGTGTGTCTATAATGCTCAGCAAAAAACAGAAAAAAAAAAAACCTCAATAGATAAACCGTACTCCCTTTAATATACATTCATATAAAAGCTTGTCTTATTTACTTTCGTGAGCATAATTATACATAGTTACACAAATATATATATATATATATATATATATATATATATATATATATATATATATATATATATATACACTCAATAACAA
>Ga0214542_1004902_pt1 | contig 26031 bp, 25 predicted proteins | sample CNSS1metaG_FD_160096 | JGI IMG/M metagenome (GOLD analysis project Ga0214542, IMG submission 160096) | Root nodule microbial communities from cowpea collected in UCLA plant growth center, Los Angeles, California, USA - CNSS1 | ecosystem: Host-associated > Plants > Roots > Nodule | place: USA...
TTTCAAAAAAAAAAAAAAAAAAGTGGTAGAAGGCTTTCAAACATAAAATATAAGTGAAATATAAATCAGAAGCTAAAGCATTAACTAGGACGCAATTATTTATAAAAGAAAATTGATGGCTTCAACTAGACTAAAGAATTTAAAATTACTAGTGAATAGATCTACTAAATGGTTAATTACACAAGAAATTTGCAATTATAGTATGCTTATTAAGAAAAATTATACAATTACCAATAATTTTTAAAATTCAAAATTTATGCAATTCCCCAATAGCCCCATGCCTAAATCAGACCAGTTCAACTTCAATCAATCTCTTAAGATTCCTATTTTCTTTTACTTTGAACTCTGCAATAAATAGGATTTCAAACATGCACCCAATCAGTAAAAAGACAAAAACCACTAACATATTTATCAATAAATTATACATTCAAAAACAGCAACAAAGCCTTATCCAATAAGATGAAATATATAACTTGGTTTTCTCGTTGCAATAGGCTCTGACTTGAACCAATCAACTCCTATATTCAAGTCCCCATTCTAAAAAACAAGATAACCTTTTATGTACTATTCTTCACATGTAGTCATGTGTCTTCATTTTGAGAGTTCATGGCACATGTCATTTGAGTTAATATATCAAATCAATATTTTTTACCCTTTAATTATCTATTCAATCAAGAAAGATTTGTAGTTTTCTTAATACTCAAACTTCTTTAAGTCAACATTAAAATGAATTATTTGCAAAAAAAAAAGAAAAAAATAATATTTCCCCAGTAAAACAAAATTTCACCAAATATTTTCAAAATTTATATTCCCAGAGTTTCTTGTATTAAATATGTATGCAATCTACTGATAGTTTCCAGTTATCACAAAAGAATATGTCATCGATCCAAGGTACATAAATGGCTTCATATGTAAAACTCCTCATCACACAAAGCCCCTAGGGCTTGAATTGCAGACAATAAACAGCCCAACCCTACGTTGAAATCCACATACAAAATGAATGGAGGTAACAAGTATCAAATTCTAGACCACACGACCATTGAAGCCTGATACAATTTCAAACAACAACTCTTTGACCTTGAAGCATGGGTACTGCATGAACTAACCCTATTGTTTGCCGATATCCAAGTTTTATTTAGAAGAATAGGAGCAGCAAGGATTGACTCTTGATATTTGGTAATAAAACTCTAATATCAAGTTAGAAACCAATTACCTAACAGCTTAAAATATTGGACGAAGACAGAAAAATGGTTTTATATAAAACAAGTTCCACCAAAAAGCATGTTTCCAGTAATACAACTAAAAGAGATACATTTTTGTATTTGTGTCTCCTAATATCTTGTCTTTTCTCTACCCATCCAATGGACCAATTTTAATGTCCACTTCTCTACCAACTAGGGCCCTCTAATCAATGTTATTTTCACCAAAGTCTCTACTGGATGCTCCTCACATGACCAAATCATCATGCATGAGTTTCCCCATCTCCTAAATAGCTGATGTTTCAATCCAACAAAACAACAAAGATAATTCGAACAGGACAAAGGAAAACAACTTACCAACACAGTTAAGCATAAAATCAAAAGCTTTTCTGGTCTCTTCCTGACCCTCCATGCCCTTCTTGTCATTGACCTTTCTAATGAAACGAATGTAGCACCTCCTGTATACCAGAGGATAGATTGAAACAAAAACATCATTTGCATGTACCACAAGACCAGCAAAATAAGCAGGCTGTTTCATCCATGTTCACAAAAAAAAAAAAAAAAAAAAAAAAAAAATTAAAAAAAATTAAAACCAAAAAAAAAAAAAGAAAAAAAAAAATGGAACCATATAAAAAAAAAAAAAAAAAAAAAAAAAGAACAATCTTATACAAATTTAACACCAAACATAATATAGGATAGAGAAGATGGGACACATTCAGAAGAGCAGCTAGTCACTGTCTCTAAGGCAGTTAGTTTTTTGCAAAGTGGTTAAGTCAGTAACACATGTTGTTAAGTCAGTTACTCAACTAACTACTGCTGTCACTATGACAATGTACTGATCCAATAAATACTTCAGTGTAACGTCTGATCTTTAAGAAATAAAATCAGATTACTTTTCTTCCTGAAAACTCACTCTTACTTTGAACAATTTCTAACAGTTACATGTAAAATGTCCAATATTTTAAAGAGGATGCCCTTGCAAGAATATCTATGAATAACAACAAGACAGGTCCCCTCAAGTAAGCAAACCAATAAACCTTACAAGATAGCCAACTGAAAATAAGTTTACAAATATTAGTTGATCGAACAGAAATGCAGCTATACATATGCAGTAATTTTGTATCCTGTACTCTTCCCAAAACCTCTCTATCCCCAACCCGCAGCTGAAAATTATCCAAAAGAGACAGTAAAAAAAAGTACATCACCCAATGCCATAAACAAGATTAAGCAAACAATCTACCATAGAGGAATCTGAAGACAATGCAACAAACACCGACTAAAAATCTGTTTTGTAGCATCATCATTATTTGTAGCCATATATGCCTCCACATATTGCCTCCAAAACTTGGCCTGAGCACAAACAACCATCAACAAAAATCAGCCCATAGCAGAAGAAGCGACATAATTTAAATCACAAAACACAACCAAAACCATAAATTGCTTCCAATAATAACCACCGAAGCTATTAACAAGAACACTTACAGCAGTTGGAAACAATAGCAGAAGCTGCTCGTATATGGGCGTGGCCTCCGCAACAGGCAAATGCTGAACAGCACAGAAACAATATGAATTAGCTAAAGGGTATGCGAAAAATATGAACTCGGGAATTGGATCCGAACCTGAGCCTCGTTTGCCAAGATTTCCGCGGTTTCAATGTTGTACTTGTCTCCGCCACTGCTTTTATCCTAAAAAAATAAAATTAAAAAAAAGGTCAAATTTTTATGCTCATCAACAACGTAGAAGGAAAGAATGAAGGTGTACCATGTCGGGGGTTAGAAAGAAAAGAAGCCAGGGACAGTCACGCTTTCATGTTGCCCAGTTTGAAAAGAGTAGAAAAGGGGAAGAAGAAGGAAGCGGGTATTTTGCTTTTTGGAGAATACAAGGACTAATTGGAAATATTTAGATGGGGATCGAGGAGAATTTTGCCTTATTTGTTTTTTGAGGTTTAATTAACAGCTAGGTCATTCAAACAATCAAATTAATTTAAGAAGTTACATAAAACTTAGGAATAAAAGAATAACTCTAATATTTTTCCTGCTATTAGTTAGTTCGTAATTATATTTTAAATTGTTATACTTTTAATCTTAAAACTATTATTATATTATTATATTGATATAATAATCATACACTGTTATCCACTTCTCTATATTATGAGATGAAGATATAGAAAATTTATTTTATTGTTACCCACTTTTATTATTAGGAAAAGATATAGGAAATTTATTTTATGGTTATTATATTGATTGGTGTCTCAAAAGTTTATTTTTTTAAAGATTAGTTATTATGATGAATGAATACGACAAGTATATCATCGCGATTCGTCTTATTTTAAAAAATATAGCATATGTTTTTATACGGCAAGTATTTTATATTTAAAAAATATATATTATATTATTATAATTTATTTTGAATCATACCATAAATAAAAAATTTATTAATAAATATTATCTAAATTGAATATGTTAAATTTATTAAATTCAATATATGAATTAAGAAGACAAACTATAGTTTTAAATAATTTAACAAATAAAAATTGTAAATCATTATTTATTGTTTATTGTCTAGAAATAGAAATAGTGTCAATTTCATCTCCTCTTTGAGTATCATGTGTAAATAAGGCAACTTCTATATTTGGTTCATCAAAAGATAATGTTGTCACTCTAAGATTTTCAACATCATCAAAGCCATCTTATGTATCTCCACTAATGTCCCACATCTTATTGTTCCCTTGGTTGTACTCTTCATTCTTCCTAGTCAAAAGTCGCAAATTAGTATGCACATAAACCAAGTCTTCTACTCTTTTAGGATCCAACTTATTTCTTTTTAATGAGTGAATAAATGAATATGTACTCAAATTTCTTTCACAAAAGATGATGAGTAAGGTTGCACAAGAAGTTTCAATGCTAACTTTTGAAGGAGACGGGCAAAAGAACCATGCATCACCCACTAAGATTTAGGATCTAATATCCACATATCTTCAATTGTGTCAAAAGAAGAAAAGCTTTTTGATTTTGATGAGAAATCAACATATTCAAGTGCAACCTTTTGTATATCCAACTAGTTGTGAAAAATTTTTAGACATTTTTTCCTCTCCATAGAAATCTCTTCATTCTCATGTGGAAGGATCCTATTTGAAATTTCTTGAAGCCATTCTTCACTATAATACCTATAAATACAAATTGAGAAAGAAATATATTATAAAAATTAGTAACTTTCCAACTATTTATGTATAAATTATTAAAAAAATATATCGATAAGATACATTTACCTAAGATTCAGAGAATGAGCCATGCAATGGAGAGGAGTGCAACTTTTAGTCCACCTTGCTATTAGTATATTGTAAACAACTTCATAAAATCTTGATGTATCATTTACTTCTTTTTCTTCTTGCCTATATATAACTGTCTTCACCTTTTCTATCATGGTATCCCACCTCTCATAAACCAAATGAAGAGTGGGACTATCTTTATCACAAGCTCTAAGCATGTTATATATAGGTTGAGTGAAAGCCAAAATATACGTAATTTTGTCCCACTATACATCATTCAAAACAAATTTTTTCACAGCTTGGGCTTTGCCCATATCATTCGCTTTATAAGAGCTCCATTCTTCGCTAATGACCATTGATTGCAATAAAGGTTTCAAAAATTTAAACCTTTTCATCATCACTATAGCATATGCAAAGCGTGTATCCACAATAGAAAGTAACTGCAAATGTGAGAAAGGATTGAAAATTGCCAATCTCATGAAGTGATTCATGATCAAATTCTTAATAAAAGAAACATCATCGATATGTTTTATAATCCAACTACACTCACCATAAACAACATCATTCCCTTCAACATTATTTAATGCACATATGTTCTTCAAGGCAAGATTTAATGTATGCACAACACAAGGTGTCCAAAAAAAATTAGGAAAGAAACCTTCAATGATCATTCTAGTAGTTTTGCATACAGAAGCATTATTTTTTATAATTTGCACAACATTTTCTTCCTATACTTCTTTAATAACATCAACCATCTTGTTAGCTATGTACTACTTATTCTTTATTTCATCAGAAGCATCAATCACTTTAAAAAAAAAAAATAGGAGCCCCCTCACTCGTGACCATAAAATTAATTAAAGGTCTCCTTTGGGAATCAGTCCATCCATCGGAGACTATACTAACCCCTTTTTGTTCCGAGCTGATTTAATTGGGTTGAGTAACCTCTCAACTGTGCTCTCTTTTATTGTAATAAGGTTGTCCCTAATGCATTGTATCTAGGAGGAACAAAACCACTAATATTATGATTTGCAACAAATAAATATGAATTGACATAATATGGGTTTCTTGCAAGGTTAAAAGGCAATTCAGAAGAATAAAACATTCTAGCTATGCGAGCATTGAGATTTTCTCTATCCTCCATGTTGAATGCCCTCTCTAAGGGACCATTATTTCTTCTTTTTAATGAACTATTTTCATGTCTATCTTTAGTGGGCAAGGGAACATGCTTAGGTTTTACTCTATTTTCTGCCAATTCAACAACCGATTTCAATTCAACCAAATATTCTTCATTAACCTTTGAGCACACAGTAATTCCAAACCCATCAATTTTCAATAAATGAGCTTTTACTCTAAAATAAGAACTTTTAAAAGTTTTTTGACAAAAATTGCAAGTCCATCTCTTTTTCCCGCCTAGGCTCCTTTGTCCAATAAAGTGACATATGCCCATAAAGGTGCATAATCAACTTGTTGAACATCTTTTGAAATAAAATACTTGAAATTTTCGAGTTAGAACTAGAAGAATTTGGTAATGAAGTTGACATTTTTTCCACTCGCCTAACCATAAATGAAATATTACATTTGCTTTAGAAGTAAATAAAATCAACACAAACCAAACAATAGTGGAAAAAAAAATCTTTAAAAGAAGAAATAATACTTTAGAAAAAAAATACATTAGAAAGTCGATCAAAGAAGTTATAAAATGCAATCCGTCAAATACCTCCAAAATAACTAGAATATAATAACTGAATGTAACTGCAATTAACTTTCCTTTGCATTCCTTTAAAGACAAATCACATATATAAATATATAAATTTGTATTATTCATGGTTTGTTGTTATTATTAATTTGCCTATTATCTAAAAAAAATAAGAAAATATAAACTTAAAACAAAATATTTATACATTTTGATTTTAAAATTTTCACTTATTTTTAAATTATATGAGTAACGAATTTTTTTTTAACTATTCACTACAAAAAAATGGACATTTGTGACAGTTAAAATTACAAATTTTAGCGGTTAAAAACCGTCACAAATGAAATTTCTACCGGTTTAAAAAACCATCAAAATTACGCATGTCAAAAACAGATTTTGACAAGCAAAATCTAATCGCTGGTATTGTTGTCAAAAATGAAAAAGAAATTAGTAGCGGTCAAAAACCACTACAAAATTTACTTTTATTTTTTGATATTTTATCATATTTTGACGGTTAAAAACTGCCACAAAATATATCAGATTTTGACGGTTAAAAACCGCCACAAAATATATATCACATTTTTTACAATTAAAAACCGCTACAAATCAGATAACATAGAAACTTCCACATTTTTTGCTCAAGCTGTAACGTCCTAGTTGGAAATTACTTATTAAAATAAACAATGTAAGACCCAATATTTTCTGCCCTTATGTTTAAGAGCTGCCTCAGATCTAATTGGACCTGAGGGCTGGCCTATGAGGAGCCAAAGACCCTAAACCAGCCTAACACTCTCACTCTCATCTCACTTTCAGAAAACATCAGACCTCAAACCCCATCGTTCTCAACAGAAGCTCTGCTAGGGTTTGATCCTTAGCCTTCGTCAACGTTGCTCAAGCTCTTTCGACTCCACGTAAGTTGCTCCTTAGCTCATACTAGATCTCTCCTAGTCTTATTTTCGTGTTTACTCTGAGGCTTATCTCAATGCCCTTGTTCTGTTCCATTATGCTATGTTTCCAGCTCACTAAGTAGTTCCTGGAGCTATGATGCTCACTGTTTATGTATACGAGTCATTTGGATAGCTCTTTCCAGGTAAGCGAAGTTAGGGCTTTGTGTTTTAAACGATTTTTGGCCTATTCTTGGTTCTGTTTGGTGTTGTATGGGCTATATGTTACTATGAACATGTGAAGTGCTTGTGTTTGTTGTTTGGTGTGAAAATGTGACTGCTGCAGGTGAGAACAGGGGCGAGAACTGATGGTCTCGCCTAAGCGAGACTGGTAGAGGCTCACCCAAGCCTTCTGCGCGAGTTGTCGCTCAGGCAGGCCATCCTTGTTTTGAGTGAGAGAATGCCTCGTTCAGGCGAGGAGATCTTGCCTAAGCGAGTTAGTGCGAATGGCCACAGTTCCAGATTGTCGAGCTCTCGCCTAGGCGAAGGGAGCTCGCTTGAGTGAGACCCTTATGCTTGAGCGAGGGGCTGTGCGGGGTGGGTTTGCTTCTTGTTTTCTTTGTTTTTGGATATTAATCATATGTTTGGACTGATTATGCCGTTTAAAGTATGAATTGAGTGACCTTGGGTGAATATGATGAATTATGGTTTGTGGCTTATGAGTTTAACATGAATTGAATATGATGAGTTGGGTATGAATTTGATATGAGATATGGAATGGTTCATGGGTGAGCAAATGATGAATTTTGGGTATGATCTTGGCATGTGATTTCAATGAAATGGTTGGTATCAAAATGGCATGGTATTGGTATGAGGTGAAATTCTATATTCATGGATTGGGAAGAATGAGATGGTGTGGATTCAACATGGGATACAAATGAGGATGGATGGTAAAGTTCGGCATGAGATATTTATATGTGCATGTTAAATATTATTTGTTTGATTATGATTGGTCCATGGTCAGTGCGTAATTCCTTGAAATCTCTAGGTGGGGTTTTAGGGTCGTGCTTTAGTGGTCGGGACGTAATTCCATGGCCCCTATTAGTGGGTGTCTATGGCGGTGCCCCATCTATATAACTTGGTAAGGATTCAAGGTAAGGATCGCATCCTAACACTCTAAGGAGTCAGTTAGTCTCACTTAGAGCGGACTGACTCGTGTGGTGAGAGTAGCAGGAGGCCTGAAACTCATTAAGGGCTAACCTTGTGTGTGAGGAATTTGATTCATTGTAACACTTGTAACACATAGCTCGGGGGTGAGCAAAGGTATCCACCACAAGTGCAAGCATCCGCTAAATCCGACCAAGTTATATGTATCTGGATGAGTCGAGTTGAGTCTTAGTGTATTATTTTGGAAGATCATAACATGCTTGGGTGATGTATATATAATTGACCGTGAAAGTATATATGATTGCATGATAAAACCACTTTTGGCTCTAGCTTACCCTTCTGTTTTTGTTGTGTGTTCTACTGTGTGGTACTCTCTTTTGCGATGATCATCAACTTATTGATGTGAGCAGATGCGAGGAACACCCATGTTCAACAGGGAGGTGATGGTTCCGTTGCTTAGCCTTTGGATTGACTTCTGCCTTTGGGCTCTTCATTTAGGGCTAAGGCCCATGTATTATTTTCTCCGGGAATTTGTTTAAGTCATTATCACTCTCTTACTTTACTTATAACCTGGCATCGTGGTGTGCCTCTTTTATTTGTCCTTTAAGCAATTGGGATGTTTGTAGGAGTGACGTTATACTTTTTTATCCTCGCTTCTTATATTATACTGTGTGACATATCCTTTATTTAGCTTTATTAAATAAATGGGGTGTTACAAACAAAATAAATTTTAATAAAACAACCACATTTATTATTCACCAATTTCCCAAAACACGGGAAATATTTAAAACCATAAGTTCAACGCGCCAAAACAATTAATGTATTTCGCGGGAAAACAGTATTACAAATATAATTATCCATAAAATTATTACAATAAAACCATAGTCCAACAAAGTAAACCAGTGAAAATTCCCAAGAGGTCCCCACTCCGTCTCTATGTATTAGCCTGCTCACCTGCATCAACATCTGCTCCCATGTAACAAGTTACATGATCATCGCTAAGCACACACAGATAGGGTGAGCTCATTTCAATAAAACCAAACCAATATAATGTTAAATATAACATTTCAACATTAAAACCCGGGTTAGCATTCTTCTCCCTTTTTTCCTTACTTCTCCATTTCCAGAACTTACATTAGACGTCTATCATTTCTATACCCTTTAGGTGAGATCAATGATCGATCTTTGCTGTACGAGTGTCTACTTGCCCCTCCGACTACAGGCCACCACCTGATAGTCCATACGTGGGAATAACTTTGCCACAACATCTCACCGTGACACCAAGTGGAGCTCCCCAAAACAAACATAAGTTTGTTTGTAGCTGTTCCAAACTACCAAAACTCTATCAAAATGCACTGAAGAGGGCAATCACCCGAACCTCGCCGTACGAGCCACAACTCGCACACTCCACTGGACTTCCTAAACCACCAAGCTACAACCTAGAGTGGTCATGTGTTACCCCAATACAAGATACACTCGTAACTGGGCCCCCAGCCAAAGCCTCGCATCATGAACATCACCTAAAGCTGTGTAGAACCCTTCCTCGCGCACCATCACTGGACCAAACCCGCCTGGCGCGCATCTCACGCTACTAGGCGAAATCTAGGTCCAGACCGCTTGGCGGGCATCACACACCGCCAGGAACCACGCGCCTGCAGAATCCTCACTACATCGTCTCCGCCTGGCGGACTCCACCCTGCCGCTCGGCGCCTCGTTGCCCGTCACCGCTTGGCGCACCCCTCTCGCGTCGCCAGGTGCCAGCCTCGTTCTAGGCCTTCTGCTGCTCCATTATGCCTGGCGGAACCTTCACTGCCGTCAGGCGCCTCGCGCATACAGGGCCCACTACCACTATTTTAACTTGATATCGCCTAGCGGCTCGACCTCGCCACCAGGCACCACACAAGTAGCGCAGTTGCTACTAATCTTAGCACATTAAACAGGTCCTAAGGGACCTTAAATCACACAACACATTAAATTATTGCACACTTATGCACTCCAGATATAGTTCTATAACTAGATTACTATCCACGCAATAAATCAAGCAAACCATAATTTTCAAGGTAGCTCATACACCTTCAATAATCCAACTAGGGAATCATGCAACATAAACCACCTCCAAGTATCTATCCCAATCAACCAAGCATATTTACAATAACCAAATTGCACATTTTTCTTCCCATTCATCATTTTACTATTTGACCAATCCATAATCATCCAATTAACATTATATAGTGTCCTAACTACTAATCCCCACATAATTACAGTCCTTATCATGTTTCTACATACAACCCTATCTAGTTTAATGCATATCTACCCATTATCACATACTCGTACACAACTCATTTCATACCTTTTAACACCTATAGTTCATTATCTCACCCGTCAAGTTTTATTCTTACCCATATGATTATTTACACAATTTTACAACCCATAGGTTCAATTAATTTCACCCAAGAACTCAAACGTGAGACAAATCAGTATTTCTCCTGCATTTGCGATGTCGCCTGACGGTGATCTCGGTACCGCCAGGCGGTGCTCAATAATTTTGGGTCCTGCCCATATTTCCCTGCACTCGACGTGACCCCAATTATTCCCAAACACAACATACAACATCATACTTATATAATTTCAATTGCACCCATCGTATACAGTTCATAATTTGATCAAATTGGCATTATTTCCATCACATAATTAAATTCATAAACTGCAGAATCAATGTTTATCCATCACCACCCCACATGAATCCTAAACTTCAAAATTTCAAGCAATTCATATCGTGATTATTTTAATATAATTGCAATTATCTATACACCATAAAAGTACGATTAAACATTCCTCCAGACATCATCCAGACAACCCAATTCAACACAAAACATCAAATAGTAGCGAACTGGGGAAATCCAGTTCACATCGCTAGGCGGACCATCAGGAAACCTAGAATTTTGGGTTGTGCAACAAGTGTCGCCTGGCGGGTCTAATACGACTGCCAGGTGGTTTCTGGAAAATTCCAAAAACCCAGATGCAATGCAGATGACAACGAGCAGTATCATTCTCAAATACTTAGCACATCAATAAGAACTCCCCTAACCTAGTTTTCCTTCGCTTAAAACTTTGAAAATTGACAAGTTCTCCTTTGATCACCAAGACCCTCCTTGATTCTTCTCAATTCAGCCCCAAAGCTCCCCTCAACACTCTCAATCCTCACAAACACTAGATTTTTCGTTCTCCCTTCTGCAACCACAACAATAGCCTACCAAAACCCTATCTCTTACCTCAAAACCCTCTCTCTTACCTCTAAATGGCCTATCAATAATTGGGTCTTAATGTGGGATTAATGGAGTAAAACGAAAAAGCATTAATCCATGTTAATTACCATTCATTAATTGTCTCATGATGGCATTAATCCATGTTAATTACCATTCATTAATTGTCTCATGATGGCTTTCCAGCCCTCTTTGGCTGCTAGGGTTTCATCTACCCTTTCACATTCAAGCCAAAACTAAGTTTAACAAAAATAAAGTTTGATTTAGGTTCACCAAGGTTTGAACCCACAACCATGCCCATTACCAAGCACATGTACAACCATCAAGCCAATTTATGTTTCATGCTAACTAATACCATTCAAGCATTATATCATGAGAAACGTGATTAATTATATCATTAAAACAATAATAATTAAATAACACATAAATGACATACATAGGACTTGAACCCAAGTCCTCTCACATAATTAAGTACTCTCAACCACTTAAGCTAGTACTTTTTCACGTTACAAAGAATAACATTTAATGCCATAAAGGCTTCTCCTACCTCGTACCCGCATTTATTAAATAATTATTTATTTAATTATTTAATTTTAGTGGGTCTTACACAAGCTCTGCGATTGTTATGTCCAAAGCTTTCTTTTTCAACTGAAGGGAGCACTAAAAGATACACAAACAATAACAATAGGTGAATTATGGTAGAAGGTACCATTCTTCTTTATTATGTACTAGTTCATTGTTTACTGGCTTAAGTTTAACAGTAGTTAAACCATGATTCAATAAGAAGCATTTAGGCTTATATCTTAAGTAATAAAATGATATAAACTATAAAAAGTTCATTGTATATTAAATTAATGACTAAATTGTATGTTTTATTAGATAAAATGATAATACTAGTTCAAACTATTTTCTACATGGGTGTTGGACTAGTTAGACCAATCAAACAAAGTTATTTGTTTAAGAAACATAGTTTTTGTAAGAGACAAAAAAACAAGAACAAACAACACAATTTTAGACTAACTTTCTTGTCAAGGAAGCTTCCAAGGCCTTGATCTTTGAGCTTCTTTTTTGCGCAAAATGTGCAGCAGAATCTTACAAGTCCAAATAGTACCAACATGAGAGCAGACTCAAAGAAAAACTTAAAACTAAGCTTAATTCCAAAAATGATGGCACATTCTCTTAATTTACAAAGTTGCACATTACCTGTGTATATGCTGACAAGCTTGGTTCTTTCTTGAGAGCAACTTGATGCAAAAATTGTTATCACCTTTTACTGAAAGAAATATGAAGTTTTACTTTGTTACACACTAAACTAAAAACAAGATGTTGTAGTTTTGCATTTTTAGAAACACTCAACAAAAACACTCTTTGTGTAACAACTTAAAAAAGTTGATACTATGGCCCTATTTATATGCAAAAAGAGAACCTACTTGTTCTATTAATTTCCTTGATGTGTTGTCTTCCAGATATATTAGAAAAGCTCATGTTTTACATTAAATCAACATTTAAGGATTCATGTCTGATTTTTCCAAAATTCAACTAGGGCAACAATCCTCAGTTTTTCACATACAAAAGCAGTGTTGAGAAAACGACAACAACATTCAGCTTTGTATGCTGTTTTTTTTTATTTTTAATGAACATTGAGAAAAGAAATTGATTTTCTTTTTTTATGAAAATCAATGTTGTGGTTTGTTACTATCACTCCAACATTTACTTTTGAAAAAAAATTGTGTGGCACTCCAACATTTTACAGAACGTTTTGATTCCCCCATAAATATATAAAAAGAAATGAATAGATTGTGATTTGAAACAAGAATAAAGGTCTAAAAATACAAAGATATAGTAATCATGGTTTATCACCTTTCAAATGGATACATCCACCTATATTACACTAGCCCACCAAGCCATGCTTCATATGGCAAATGAACAGGGAGATGCTCCATTGAATCAAAGAACCTAGGAGGGAATATTCTTTCCAATTTGCAAAGAATAATTGGAATATTTTCCTCTAACATTTTCAATGAATGCTCCTTTAGTGTCGTTGAGCTCAAGTCTTTGAAAAAATGACTAATTTCTATTAGAGGATTTAACACGTGCATTGGCAATGAGCTGAACGCAACAAGGAGTAATGTCTCCATGAAGACATGGCAATCATGACTTTTCATACCGTGAATACTACCCTTTTCGATATTAGCACATCTTGCCAAGTTTGAAGAATAACCATATGGCATTTTTAGTTCCTTGATCCAACGACAAACTATTTTAGATTCATCTTTTGTGAAGGTGTAATTTGCTTTTGGTTTGAGCAACCACCTGTTAGATTGTGGCTTCAATTGCAAGTCTTTTCGACCACAATATAAAGATAAACCTTTTCTTGACTTGTCATTATCTTTGGTCTTGTCAAAGAAATTTCTTTCTATATGCATGACATTGAGATTATGTCTTAGTAAGTTATCTTTCCAGTATGGAAGATCCCAAAATATGCTTCTTTTGATCCAATTATGCCAATTTCCATACCCATCTATCCTTGTCACACCATTTTCAGTCACTTTTGGATAATCTTTTACTCTTCTCCAAACTTGTGATGGGGTCAACCTAGGAGGTGTCCTATCCGTTTCAACTTCCCCTTTGCGAAATGCCTTTTTGTTTCTCCTAAATGGATGGTCAGTGGTCAAGAACCTTCGATGGCAGTCAAACCAACAACTTTTCCGACCATAATTCAATGTGAATGTCTTAGTGTGCTCCATGCAATGCAGACAAGCTAATCTACCATGTGTGCTCCAACCAAATAACATTACATATGCAGGGAAGTCATTAATAGTCCACATCAAAGCCGCCCTCATAAGGAAATTTTGCTTCTTTGAAACATCATACGTCCAAATACCATTCCACAACTTATTCAAATCATCAATCAAAGGCTCCAAATAAACATCTATGGATGCCTTTGGATTAGATGGACTTGGTATTAGACATGTTAAAAACATGAAAGGCTTTGTCATACACATCTCAGGTGGAAGATTGTATGGAGTAACAATCACAGGCCAACAAGAATATGGTGAAGACGACGCCTAGATGTATGGATTAAATCCATCCGAACATAAACCAAGTCGAACGTTACGAGGATCACTCGTGAAGGATTCATGCTTTCGATCGAAGTGTTTCCAGGCTTCACCGTCATATGGATGACGTAACATTCCTTGAGTTTTGTTCTCATAATGCCATGTCATGTGTTGTGCTGTTTCCATTGAAGCAAACATTCTTTATAATATTGGAATTATAGGCAATTAGAACATAGACTTCAATGGAATTGTTTTTTTTGCCTTCTTCCTGCATGGATTGTGTGATATCGAGCTTGTCCACAAAATTTACATTCAAGCAAGGATGCATCATTTTTGCCATTATCGTTGTCATAAAAAAGCATACACCCATTAACACAACAATCAATCTTCTTAGACTCTAATCCCAACTTTGAAACTAATCTCTTGGCTTCATAATAATTCTTTGGCAAATAATTATTCAGTGGTGTTAGATCTAAATTGATTTTTGCTATATTGTCTATGCTTGGTTGGGAATGTTCCAATTAGATTTGCAAGCCAAAAGTCTAATGCATATTGGCAGTTTCGACTCTGTTACCCCTTCAAATACAGGTTGATTTGCCTCTGCCAACAAATTGTAAAACCTCTGAGTGGCTTCATTTGGAGACTCTTCTAAACGACTATTGTCTTGTTGTTCAAATGAAGCATGTCAATTAAGAGCATCATTCACCATTTCTTGCATATACATAAATTGATCCATCTCAAAGGTGTGTGCAACAATACTTGAAATATGAATGCAATTTTCTTATGTAGTGAAATCAACGGAGGGCATTTCTTCACCATGAAATGGCCATATCTTGTAATTTGGCATGAATCCTTTTTGGTATAGATGAACTTTAACCACCTTGTCTTTTAAAATTTTAGTGCATTGGCACTTTCAAAATTTTTGGTTCCTCCTCTCGTCAGTCTTCATGCAGTCATGGTGTTGATTATGAACAAAGAATGAAGGAAATGATCACTATGCATGTGAGAGAAGAACTTATGCGCCAATTTGAGCATTATGACATTCGTTCCCTAGTGGATCCTCTGCCAGAACTAGACCCATTTGTGCCTTCCACGGGTAAATTTGTTTTCTATAAGTTATGAATTGAATAAATGATATTTAATAAAGTAATTGAATAACATTAGTAAATCGTTGACTCTAACAAGTAGAAGCAGAAAGGGGAGTTGTTCAGCTCCACCTGGGGATGACATGGATGACACTCATCCATGTCAGCTATATATTTGGGATGGTATAGAGAAGACACTAGTGGCTCGTGGAAAAGTATTTGAGGCAACCACAGTTCTTCATGGCATGGAGTTATTAGAGGACGAGGTTAAGGTCACGGTAGAGGAGGTTCTCATGTCGTTTACTTTAGTTTCTGTGCCAACAGATGAGGTATATATTGTGGCACATGCATTCAATGTTTCCTCGCCTGGCCTAGAGATTTGGTTGTTTCTGACCCCCCGGTACAGACTCTTAAACCCACTAATATACTAAATTTTTAAGTTTACATGTTTATTATATTCAAACTTAAACTATATTCCATTTTAACTGAAATTGCATCAATATAGGAAAATCCTCAATTAAAGAAGATTCTTCTCTCTTTGGACGATCCTCTTGGTGCATTGCTCCAACTTGCAGAAATGATAGCTTATAAGCCGATGCAAGTTCCTTGGGATGCTAACATTTTTGGGAGAGACCTTGACATCCCACTTTACTTGCATTCCCAAGATGTCTTGGAGCTTGCACAGGGATAAGAGGAACTGAATATTACCATTATTCAATTATGAATGATGTAAGTCTTTCAGTCATTATATATATTTATTTGATATATTTATCTATTTACTTATATTAAATCAATTTTATGTTTAGGTATTTGTTTGGTGTCACTGAAACTATGGGACTGAATGATGTATATGGGTTTGTAGACCCCCAACTCACTCATGAAGGCAACAAGTTTGATGACATTCAATCATATGTGACCGGATGCTTTGAACGCGGAAAAGAAATTTATTTTGTCCCTTATCTTGTTGGGTAAGTCATTTTTGTTAACTTATGGATATAATTTGTCATTTTAATGTGTAACAATGAATTTATTTTCTTCTTAGACATCATTGGCAATTACTTGTGGTTTCCCTAAGGGAGAACCTTGCTGTGTGGTTTTGCTTTTTGCACCGCCCTGCTCCCAACCATCTTAGACAAGTGATAGATTGGTAAGAAACCTCAATCTCAATCTTATGAATATGACATGTTATATAAAAGTATCCTAACTTATTCCCTTTATCATAGTTCAATTATTGGACATAACATGTTGTTAGGGAGATCAACAACTAAGGCAAAATGTCTTGCATGGTGCTCCCTCCAGGTTTGTTATTTCTATCCATATATTTATAATTGTTTGATTTGATTTTCTACCTTAATTATTTTAATGTTTTTGATATGATGTAGTGTAATAGACAAACCGGTTCATATGAGTGCGGTTACTATATAATGCAATGGATGACAACCATTGTGCGTGCTCGTATTACAACTAATTGGGAAACAATAATATATATTTGAATTAAAACAATTACTTTGCAATATACTAAAGTTTGGTATACTAAAGTTGTCTTTCTATATACTAACTAAGTTAATGTTAATGTCTTATTTTACAGACATTCAAGAATCCTGTGCCAATTCTCGCGAAGTCCATAAACTTTGGTAGGATAGCATGTGCAAAGTTCATAATTCAAATGTACAATAGTATTGCTTAGGACATATGTATTTGGATTGTGAATATTCCAACTATCTTTTAAATGTTTTTGGATTGTGGATGTTTAAAAAAATATTTTGTTCTTGTTTCTGCTGTTATGTGAAAAATATGCAGGTTTAAATGTAGGAATCACAATAAAACAGAAAATTTATTTAAAATAAACAGCAGAATAGGCCTTAGTTCTTACCAAAACCGAGGCTAAAAGTGGGTATATGGCCTCGGTTCATACCATAACCGAGGCCAAAAGTCCTGTGAAATTTTTTATTTAAAAAAAAATATGGAACACCTATGGCTTCGGTTCTCCCAGACTAGAGGCAAAAAAGAGCCTTTATGGCTTCGGTCCCTCTACAACCGAGGCAGAAAAGAGACATTATGGCCTCACCCCAATATGCCTCGGTTCTAGAACTGAGGCAGAATCACGAAAGTAATCGGGGCCAAAAGCCCTCACTGCACTGGTGGGGAAAAAACATAAAGACTAAGAAACCGAGAGAGAAACCGTGAAGGGGTGTGAGTGGAAGACAAAAGTGCAGGTTGAGGCTGCTCTACTATGTTCTTGAGCGAGGGGAACATAGACTTGAAGAACTGCTAGAATAGGTAAGGGGAAGTTCAACCTTTGTGTTTTTTTCTTTAAGATCACTGCATGAGAATTGGGAGAGCATTGACGCGTTAATGAAGTTGTAATGGATGTTACCTTGTGACATTTTTTTTGCTGAATGAGGTCCCTCTTGTTGATTCTTGAATAACATGACTCCCTTGCTTTACGTGAATAGTTTTGGGAATTTCTTTATACTGTATTATTAGGTCTAGGGGATTTAACTCCTTCCTTGTTGAGTGATTAAAAACGTAAAACTCTTTAGGAGTTGTTGAGCGACCATTCTTTCAAATTGTGTCCCACACCATGTAGTCGTGTTTCGTCTCATCCATGAGTTACATGCTTTCTCGTTACCTTATAGACTGTGGTGGTTTTACCATGCGATGCATGCAATGGCGGAACTTGGACAAAATTCAAGGGAGCCAATTTATATTTTTTATTTATAAATTATTTTTTCTAATTAAAAAACAAGGTTTTCATTTCCTCTCATCATTTTCTCTACCCAAAACAAACACACATGATAGTAGAATTCAACAAAATATGACAATTATATATAGGAAAGTGAAACATAAAGTTTATCATCAATAATAATATATTAAAAGAAGAAAAATTATCACCTTTAGTCATAGTGTTGCTCTATGCTATTTCAATGACTTAAAATCTTCAATAATTGAAGCAAAACTAAAGTTTGTTGCAATATCCTTTCAATACAAATTATTATACTACTTGTTAAGAATTTAGTCTCCATCTTATTTCTTAACTTGTTCTTGATTATTTTCATTGTAGAAAAATATCTTTCAGTTGTAGCTATAAAAATGGGAAGAATCATGATATGGACCCCATTTTATATAAGTCATTCGTATATCGTCAATTTGATTTGGTGGGTATTGCAAAATTTGAGGATGTATCTCTGAATCACGTTCTAAAGAATTTTCAAATTCATTATATGGAACTCTAGGAACTTTAGAGAGTTTTTTTTTTTCATTTTCTTCAATTCTTGGATTCTCATGAAGTTCTCAAGTTTAGTTGACGTAAATACATTTTTTTCATCTTCATCACAAGTCTTCCTCTTGAAAAGAAAAACCAATTTCTTTTTATTCTTTATCATAATTTTTCTAATATGAATTTGTCACCTCTCACCTATCCAGGAAAATAAAAAATTATGAATACCCCAACCTAAATCTCAAAACCAAAACTCAATATTTTAAGAAAATTAACAACTTCTAAATGATTAGCTTCCCTTACCTTGAATAGATTCATAATATTGCTTTTCCCTTACACAAGCTCTTCCCTTACACAATTTCCAAGCCTAAAATAGCTCCATCTACAAAAAGAAGAGTTCGATCAATAATTAGATCATGTTTTTATTATCTATAACAAATATATAGACCTTCCTATAATGTAGAAAAGTCACATATAAGAGGAAAACATATTGCTTCGAACAAAAGAAGAAATTGTTCGGTTCAAAATATTCCTTAACTCCTTAATTTCGTCTTGGTGCAATTTGATTTTGAAAATGATAAGAGATTGAAGATGAAAATTAAAATAGAATGAAGATACGAGAAAAAGAAGGTATAGAAAAGAGAGAAAATAAATAAAAAATAACAAAAAATAACAAAAGAGGAAAAATTCATAATTTTTCAATTTTTGAAAAAAACATTTTTAAACTAAATTTATATAAATAATAAAATAATATATAAATATATTTTTAAAATATACATAAATTAAAAAAAAAAACATTAGGGAGCCCCGACTCCCCGGGTCCCTTAAAAGAACCGCCACTGGGTGCATGCATCTTTTGGGGCATTACATTTTAGTGAACAAGGTGCTGTCATAGATGTTTTATTTTTCTTCATGGCTGCGTAATGCTTTTGCAAGTCAATGAGTGATGTCATGTTTGCGGTTGGGTGAGTGGTGCAGCTACGTCCATATCATATGGTTTGGTGCCTTGTAGAGAACACATGGTCTGCATAGAATTCTGGTTTCAGTATGGTTACGGTGTAGCCACACGATTTAATTAAGGAAAATTATTTTTGACAAATTTTTTTAACAAACTTTTGATAAAGTTTCTATAAATAGAATTAAATAGATTAATTTTTTATTTTTTAATCAAAATAAAGTAATAATTATAATACTTTTTTTACTTAAAAAAAGTAATTTATCAAAAGTTTGTCAAATTTTTTTGTTAAATTATCATCTTCCTTTAATTAATAGCCATATATCTTAAGGTTTTAGGGCACTTGTATACTTTGATTTGACAGCCGTACCCTAGCATGTCTTGTGCAACTTACACATGTTTTCTCTGCCACATTGCATCAGGTTCTATTAATTGAAAAGAAAAGTCATGCAAACATAACAAACTTAGCCCCTTCTTGCAGTACTAAGGTGGTGTATCCCTGAACTTGCACGTCTTTACCACTTTTCGTTCAATATTAAGCTTTTGTTTCCTTGTGATGAGTGGCATTGCATGGTAATGGCGTGACTTTGGTGGCCTTAGTGCTTTAGATGACCAACCCGTGAATATTAGGAACTACATCAGATTTTGTGTGTGCTTTGATATCGTATATTAAACTATGTTGACCTAATGATTTTAGTTGGAATACCTACTAAAGTATGGTGCATGCTTAATAATTCAGTTTGTTTCATCGTTGCTAGGGGGTGGCATGTAAGAGTATATAAGCTTGGTCATAGCTTATGATAGCAACATTTGTTTCTCGTGCATTGCGTGATAGTGTGCTTTCCTTTGCATGAAACAAAGTCGTATATGTGTGCTTTCCTTTGCATGAAAACAAACTCATTGGGTTTATTGTTTGGGTGAACTGTTGAGTGTTTTGGAGCTGTCCGAATAAAAAAAGGAATAACTGTATTAGTGCAGCTGGTTACTAGTTCATTCACGTGGGTCGAGAGGTCGTATGGGTTTCACTCCTGCCTGTTGGAGTGAGCTTAAAGGATAGGTTGTGGTGAGGTTTTTCCATTGTACCTAGAGAACAAATGATGACTCTTTCGCCTATGCTAGACAGTGAATCTAAGTTCCTTTTTCTGCTCTAATAAGGTTTGGGCCTGACCTTATTAGAGGGCCCAAGTAAGCCCACTAGTTGTCTCCAAGACCCTCACTCAGCCCCCCTCACTCTCATTCTGTTTCTTTTATCTAAAATAGTTCCCTTCCCATCTCCATCTTCTAATGCTTGAGATAAAATTGTGGTTCTGGTGTGAGATAGACGTAATTCCATTAGACTCTTGGTGAGATTCCATGGTGGTGTTGTAGTGTATATAATTAGATAAGGATTCAAGTAAGGATTGCATCCCAAAACTCTAAAGAATCAGTTAGTCTCACGTAGAGCAGACTGATTCAAGTGGTGAGAATAGTGGGAGGCCTAGTCTTTGGCAGGATAATGGTCCTAGATGATTGAAGGCTAACCTTGTGCGTGGTAGGGTGAAACCCATTGGCAATGGCTATGCAGAGCAGCAAAGGCCACAACAAGTGCAGACATCCAGTGAATTCAATCTTATTATAAGTGTTCGGACAATTGAGTCATAGAGTCTGCCTGTTTGATTGCTATCACATGTTTGAGTGCCTACTGTTTTGCCAGTTTGAAGTTTGTGTATTATTACCTGCTCAATGATATATTAAAAATCAAATTTTACATCTAGCTTACCCTTTTGCTTGTGTCTGTTTTCTTGTGTGGTGTTCCTTTTGCAATGATCACCAAATCCTTAGTGTGAGCAGACGTGGAGATTCTTGGGGATCGTTTAGATGGTAATGATTTTGCTGCCTAGTTTTGGGCAAGGTAGCTGATTCTCTTTTGAGAAACTTTTGTCATATTGTTTTATTTTGCAACTCCTTGCTCTGTGAGCACTCTCAAGTTAAGTTGTTTCATGTCTAAGTTAAGCTTATGGCCAATGTTTTGTGCCTTATTACTCTTCCTTTCAGCATATTATGGATAACTTTAGAAGTTTAATTCTTATATACTTTTTGTTGGTGCTCTATTTTATACTATAAACATGTGGTGTTTTATTTATTAGAATTATTCTACTAAATTGGGATGTTAAATTTATGGTATCAGAGCAGGTCGTCCTTAGGATGACGTGAGGGTTGTGGGTTTTTCATGTCTCACGGGTTTAAGTATTCAAGTTTAGTCGAGTTGGTATGTGGAACCAAGAGTTTTAAGAACAAAAAACGTGTTGATAAAGTAATGAGGGTGCACACTCAAGACTAGATCAAAGGTTGTTTTTCTTTCTTAATTCGAATGGTTTAAGGATATAAAGGTGTCAGACAAAAGGTTTGGTTGTCGGTAGATGATGGAGTTTTGTTTTGTATGTTCTAGTTGTCTTGTTTGCGTTTCTGTGGATTGTGTGTGGTGTCTAGGGTGGTAAAGGAATGCAGATTCAAGGCCAACTTGGCCTGCTTACCTTTACAAGTGTGGGATGATGTCTCTGAGGCAACTTCTTGCCTCAAAGATAGGAAGTTGTTGTATGATGTATATTGTTGAGCGAGGAAAGCTAAGTTTTGGGTTAGTAGATTGGGAGAAGATGCTAGAGTTCATAAAACAACGTTTGGTCATAGGGAGCTGCAAGGACGGGTTCTTGGAATTAGATATTACAAGCTTTCCAAAAGGAGTGGAATTCAAAGGTTAGAACAATGGAAAATATAAATGCATGCAAGTGTAACAATGCTTGAGGAAATCAACTTGGTTCTACATCTTAGTAATGTTTGAATTCTAATGTGGAAAGTTGTTGAAAGTTTGAGGTTAAAGCTAAGAAGGCTAAAGACCATGAGGTTTATAAGGATGGCAAATCCTCTAATGGGAGGTTAAATTGAGGCAAAATTTGGAAGATTAATCAAGCAAGAGTAGAAAGTATTTTCTAGGTAAGGTCTCTCACGTGAGAGATAGGTTTGACCTTGTATAAGATGGAAAGTTTCGCGTACCATAAGGAGTGGCACATCTTTAAAGATCATTCTTGTATGGAAGGACAACCAATGATGTTACAACACAATGATGGAGGAAATGAAAAGAAAAGTTTTGAGTTGTTGACAAGGTGTCTACGATGGGTGGTGTTGATGTGGTTAGCAAAAATAATCTCATTCAAAGATACAGGTTACAAAAGTGATGCTTGGACTAAGAGTCAATTTATCTTAGGGTCGTATACCTCTTGGTGTCACTAGTATGGTGAATGAGTCAGGGTTCTATGCAAGAGGGAGTAAGAATTGAGATGGTGGTTTCACAATAGTTAGAGTCAAGTGAAGACTGCTCAAGTCTGTGGTTTGTCCCGCGGTGATCAAAGGATTCAAATTCAAACTCGATTTGAATTGTTCCCTTAGTAAGGTTGGGATAAAATATAAAGGATAAATTGGTTGTTTTTCCAAATCTCAATCCTATGGGATGTGATACCTAGCAAAGTGATGTTCTTTGATTAAAGAAGATAAGTTCGTGCTTGTGCATCAAGTGAGGGACAAGATGAAAGGTGGAGGCATTGTGTCACGTGAATAAGAGGTTTTTAACAAAGGCCAGTGAAAAATAGACACAAAGGATCCTAGTTATGAAAAAGTTTCTAAACGTGGTTCCAAAGCAGGTACTGGAATTTCCACCAAGGAGGCGGTGGGTTTCACTATTGCATCGGTGTTCGAAGTAGAACCAATGCCAATAGTTCTTAATTGGATGTTCATGCTCAGAGTGTGAAGTAAAAGAAGTATGTGAAGGATTTGTTAGAAATCTAGTGGTATGGATTCAGTGGGATAACCAAAATATCTGCAAGTTGTTGTGGATCTTGGAGGAGAGGTAGTGGTATGCTAAACTATTCAAGGTTAAATGTTCGAAAAGGGAGAAATGAATTTTCGGGCCTATGGTTTTAAAGAGTGGAAACATGATAAAGGTAAAAAATTTCAAACAAGTTGATGGTATTATCAGAGTTTTGCGGCAAATTTCTCAAGTGCGAAAAGAGTGTAGGATCCGTGAAATTTAAATAAGTAAATAAATAATTATTTAATAAATACGGGTAGTGGAGCCTTTAAGACGGGGAAAAGTGCTAGATCATATGGTTGAGAATACATAGTTAGATTGAGAGGACTTGGGTTTGAATCCTCTGCATACCATTTAGATGTTATTTTAATCATGTAATTTTAATAATATGTTAAGTGTGAAGAGGGATAATATAATTTTATATTTATAGAAATTATCAAAAAACATGAACTGGCCTGATGGTTGTGCATATGCTTGGTAATTGGCATGGTTATGGGTTCAAACCTTGGTAGAACTACATTAAACTTTCTTTTTTTGCAAACATTAGTTTTTGGCATGAATGTGAAAGGGTAGAGAAAACCTTAGTTGAATGGGTAGCCAAGAGGGGCTGGAAAAGTAGCCACTAATGGACCTTGAATGGCAATTAAGTTAGCTTAATGGCCATTTTCATTTTTCCACCCATCATTGCTAATTAAGGTGCAATTTAGTGAGAATTAAAAGGGAGAGAGGGGGTTTATGCTAAGGCTGCCATAGGTACACTTTGAGAGAGTATATCACAGTGCAAAGGGAAAAGAGAGTTGAGAAGAAGTTCTGAAGGAGGAATCACACTAAGGTTGTGATGAGTGCATATTTTTTCCCTCATTCAGTGTTTAATTCTGAGTATTTAATTGAATTTGTGTGCTTAAAGAGTGATTTATTTAACAATTCTGATAATTAGGCTATTTGAACTTGTGTGATAAAAATGTCTTAAAAAGTGATTTTTAGCTGCATAAATTATTTTTGGATATTACACGATCATTGTCAAACACAAGCAAATAGGGTGAGCTCATAAACAATTAACATATAAGTTAATAAAAAATCAAGATACACCCATATATTTTATTCTAGTTAATTCTTGGCCAAGATCTTAATCCCCAAGGCTTTTCAACCTTCAATTCATACAAAAAGTTAGCCATGGACTCAGGATTTATGATGCTCACACGAACCTACCCGCTCGTGGTCTTGCCTCTATGAACCTCTCCGCTCGTAGTCCTGCTCTACGAACCTCCCTGCTCGTAGCCCTGCTCTACAGACCTACTCGCCCGTAGTCCAACACACGTGATCCACCAACTACGAACCTCCCCTGTCGCAACATCTCTCAAGTGTGAGCACGAAACATATGAATCTACCCACTCGTATCCCCACACGAGAATAACAGGATATGAACCTCCCCGCTCATATCATCACGTGCTCACCACCATCCATGAACCTACCCGCTCATGACACAACATCTCCTGATCCAAGTCTCACATCACAACATGATAACGAAAACAAGAAAAGCACACTACGCTACACAAGGTACACACTCAAGCTGGTCTTAAAGATTCCAATGCTTCCACGAACCTGCTCGCTCGTGGTCTAACTCTACGAACTTCCCCGCTCGTAGTCCAACCATACGGACCTCCTTACTCGTAGTCCAACACAAGTGATCCACTAGCTACGAACTTCCCTGCTTGCAACATCTCTTAAGTGTGAGCACGCAACATACGAACCTCCCCGCTCGTATCCCCACATGAGAGTATCAGGATATGAACCTCCTCGCTCATATCATCACGTGTTCATCACTAGTCATGAACCTACCCGCTCATGACAACATCAAGCATATCCCAGACCAGGACCAACACAACAAAGCCATGCTAAACATATCACAAATGCATCCTGCCACTGCACCATTGCCTAGTGCAGCCTAAGCGCCACTACGTGAAATGACAGTGCAAACTACCTGGCGGTTCCACATCACCGTCAGGCGCCACAACTCACAGGATTTCCATGTTTCCTACTATCGCCTGGCGGTCCACTCTACATCGCTAGGCGCTACACTAGTAATATGACACTACTGGTTTTAGGTACTCTAAGTCATTTCCTAGCATTCAATCATTCAATTCTCAAACATCTAGTAATGAACATACACATTCATATACTCCAAATTACAATATCACAACATATATGCATCTTTCAAGTATAAGCACATATTCCTCTCTTTTATAATTCATATATACTCACATCTTAAATCAATGCCGAAATTCAATTTGAACCCAAAAGTAAACCATGTTCATATGATATTATAAAATAATAAGACAGTAATACATAACTCATTTATTTATATATATATATATATATATATATACACCACTATTT
>Ga0214542_1004904_pt1 | contig 26030 bp, 17 predicted proteins | sample CNSS1metaG_FD_160096 | JGI IMG/M metagenome (GOLD analysis project Ga0214542, IMG submission 160096) | Root nodule microbial communities from cowpea collected in UCLA plant growth center, Los Angeles, California, USA - CNSS1 | ecosystem: Host-associated > Plants > Roots > Nodule | place: USA...
ATTGCCATTGAGAAACGTAACGACATTCTAAACGAGCAAGTTGGGATGATGAAGCGGAGCTCGACTTTCCAATATACAGAAAGTGATATTTGGGAAATGCTTGCAGGGATGAATATCCAAGAGGAAAACCTTATGGAACAGTGCTATGATTACCTCTGCTCAAATCCGACTCATACGAAGCGACTAATGGGAATGCCACAACATCTTAGATTGAATAAGTTATATAGTATGATGGTTGGTCGTAGTGGATAGGGTTTGTACACAATGTACTTTACGTGTGTATGTTTTATATGACTTGTTACTTTGTTGATTTGCATGGTTTTAATTATCATGTTTTTGTAGTGGTTTTAATTATCATGTTTTTGTAATGTTAAGATGTTATGTTCCCTGTATTATAAAGTGTTGTATGAACTGAACCTCTCACTTCTAAAAGTGCTTAGGCTGACGCACATATTTATGTTGACCATTAGTAATTTGGGAATGCCATTTCTGTGCCTAATGATTTTCATTTTTTTGATAGAAGTCTGCTTTCTCATGGCTTCATCATCATCAAAGTATAGACCTAAAGTTCGTAAGGATAAATCAACAGCGATGGAAGATGAAGCACCCCTACAAAAAAGGCCAACCGTGGAAGACGTACTAGATCAAAAACGATACTTCAGCACTGTCAAACAAATGGAAAATTATGGGAATCACTTTTACCATAGACGAATAATAGAGCCAAAGATTATGAACTTGGAGTCATTTATGGATTCTGGGCTTTACTTCCATCAACATCTTTTGTTCCAAGGCCTTTCAAATTACGTCACATTATCGTATTCGTACTTTCCGGAACTAATTAAGGTGTTCTATGCAAATCTACAGATCTCCGGTAATGGTTATTTGATGAGTGAGGTCAACAAGAAGAAAATTAAACTGAAACCATCTGACTGGTTTCAAATATGTGGTCTGAAATATCAAGGTCGAAAGTTATCATTACCAGAGGTGCCACCTAACCTGAACTATAACCGGGACATGGCTTTAGCCTCCATGGTAAGATCAGGTGCCCGTTTTAAAGCAGTGAAGACGGTTGGTGTCCTACAGATAAATGATAGACTATTACAGTATGTTATAGTGTACTTTTTGACACCGAGGATGACTAATATCTCACATGTTTTACAAGACGACATTTTCATGATATGGGCTTTAAAGAATGACATCTTAATTAATTGGCCACATGTCATCATGCAAAACATGCTTAAGTGCAAGAGTACTGAGACAGGTCTTCCATATGGAATTTTGATAACTGCAATCATGCAATATGCTGGAGTGGATCTTTCGGTTGATACAACGACGACTGTATCTTTAAGACACCGCTTTTTAGTGCAGAATTTGAGGAAGATGAATATTGTTCATGTAAACGGTGAATGGCAACAACTTCGTGGTCGTTCTGATGATGCACCACAACGAAGAGAAGAAAGTCCCATGGATGAAGACAGTGATGACGGAGATAACAACCGTGAAGAAAATATGGTGGAACCTCCAACCCCAACAACAGAACAACTATTAACTCAAATATGGGGAGGAGTACAATCCATAGAAGCCAGGTTACAAACATTGACCATTGATGTTGACAGACGTTTCAATGAAGTCAATTCCACTGTCAACCAGATTTATGACCTTCTTAACGGGGATGAAGACTCAGATGAGTGAAGGGGTTTGAACATAATGTTTATTCTGTGATGTATTTTCTTGTTATGTATGAACTTCATTACATGTGACACTTTTTCCATGTAACTTTATTTCGATGTCGTTTGCCATGGACTAAATTGAATTTCCGTGATCACACTTTCTACTTTTTTACCGAATTTGGAAATTGATTTCGTAACTTCTATGCTTTACGGTATTTGGTATTGTCAATATCAAATTAATTTATTTAAAAAAATAAATCTAACAAATAATTTCAATTTTGTTGTACTATTTTTTACATAAATCAAAATTCTTTTTTTCTAAGCTTTAAAAAAATTTATTTATTTATTATGACAAAAGATAACTCATTTCAAAATTTATTCAACAACATCATTTCAAAAATTAATCTTTTTTTACAAAAGGGTATTATGGTAAAGTAATAAATATATCAATTTTAACATATAATTTTATCTATCACATCAATCAAATCTTTCACTAACTTTCATAAAAATTATCTCCAAATCCACTCACTTTACCCTCCAAATCCACTCAAAAAAACACAAATATCCATCCTCTTAAATCTACACAAATCCATCTTCACACTCTCCCCCATATCCATCCTTCAAAAGGAACACACCCTTAGATCTGATGTAGGCATAATATCTAGCTGGAAAAGGGCAACAAAATTCAACCCCGATAGAGTTAGTTTAGTTTTATTGTGTGATATTGTTAATGATCTAAGTAAAAGGCAAAGCATAACAAAAGGGTGTGAGTTATGAGAAGAAATTAGTGCATAAACAATGTTTGAGTGGGTAGCATAAGAAAATGGAAGTGCAGAATCCTAGTACTAAAAATATCTGACTTTTGGTCACTTGGACTAAAACGAAGAAACAACGCAATCATAAATGTGATTGGTTTGTCAGGTTGTAGTGGACAAAAATAATAAGTGTTAGATTGACCTGACACCTACCAATTACATGTTTGGATGAAGGTGCTACATGCTTTTTAATTAGCACCAATTTCGACTTTGTCCTCTCAAACACTTCCTATGTTATGGTGGGGATATTTTTGGAAAACGATTCTTTAGAGGATATTTTCATAGCATGTACTCGATCATTAAATTGTATAGAGTTTTTAAACTTTTTATTGGAAGGCTTGGTTTTGTGGGATACACTGAAAATTGGCTTATTGTTATGTAGATAAAACCATAATTGCCGACGACCTAATTTGGAAGTTTCATTGTTACTAGCTCCATCATTGAAAGTACCCCACCATAATTGTACTATATAGATAAAATCACTACTACCTCATGTGGGTCATTAATCTTAATCATCACACATGGTTCTTTAAGTTGACCATATAATTGTGTTGGTTCCACCTTCGACATGCGAAAACGATTCAAAACCATTTTTCATTATACGTTGGAAATGTTGTGGTGTTGGTGAACTTTTCCCCCCTCATGTTAGTGGAATTTTACGATTTGTTAAAGAGAAAGGACAAAGAGGATTCCAAATCCACCTCCCGAAGCTACTCACATCACACCAACAACCTATGCAAGAGAAACACAACCCCAACTTAGATTCTAAGTTGTTTGTAGCAATCTCTTTCCCTTTTTACCTTTTTTTCTCTTTTCTTTTCTTTTTTATCTTTATCTTTAGAATGGCAGGAAGACCAGAATCACAAAATTATTAAGCAAACTAATATACATGACTTGGAATTTCAAAAATAGTTTTAATTTTCACTTACCAAATTAAAAAAAATAATGTGTCTTACACCAAACAAATACTCAAAAAGTGTCCTCAACTTTTTTTAGTTTAAGAAACACGTTTTCTATAACTGTTAAAAATAACATTAATTGAAACTCTTCGTATACTCATCCTTGCTTAATTTATTAAAAAGTATCACACAATGAATGTAACCTTATAAAAGAGAGTATCGTAAATATAGAACATGTGGAGAGGTAATTGTGTAATTCAATTAAATTCCGTCATGTTTTAAAAAACTTTTGAGAATCTAAAACCATGGTTGATAGTCTTTCTTTTTATCAGTAAAAGTATAATATATATATTTATATATACATGAAACATTAGGATTGTCCTTATTTAGAAGTTTTTGTTTCTTAACACAAATATAAGAATTAAATCCAAATATCATACTTTCTTTTACCACTAATACTACAAAAATTCCAGTTATAAAATTAATATTTATTAACAAAATCGATTTTTAGAATAAAGTTTGTTTGTATTTGTTTAAAATAATAGATCTAACAAATAAAAAAATTTCATCATATAATTTAACATGAATGATTATGATGATATTATATTAAAAAATGAATTTAAAATATAATTTAACATTATAAAACTGATTTATGAAATTTGATATATATTATCTATCATTTATATATGATCTCCAACAACATTTTATAGTTAAATAATTATTTAAGGGTCCTTGAATTTGGTGCATGAGTGGTTTACCACCTCAAATGAGATTCTAATCGAAGTAGTGTATTTGGTGTATGGATGGTAGTATTTGAAATTGACAAGAGTGGTTACACTTTCTAGAGACCTGGACTTGTCAAAGACTTTCTTTGATCAGTACATAGTGGAACAATAATAAAAATCCAAATTTACACATTCGAAAGAATATAGTTACAATTAAAAGACCAATAATCATAATTATAAATTTATTTTTCCTTCAGAAACTAGGTCGGTTTACATTGAAACTATTTGATTAACTTTTTTATAAAAAATATATATATATATATATATATATATATATATATATATATATATATAATTTGTGCAATACGTATAGAGAAAAGATCCTATAAAAGACTTCTACAACTAATTATTCATCAGCAAAAACAAGATATAAAATCTGTTTCTTTTTTTTTTCTAAAGACAATTTCCAGGATTACTGCCCCAAAAGAAGAACAATGGACGTTTCTTTGGAATTTAAAGAATTATTTCAAACCCAACAATGAAATTCAATCTCTTGGACCACTTTTTCACTGTAAAAAAAACTATCCTAAAACACATATTTCTCTAATTCCAAAATGCCTCCAAATCACATTATTTCTCGTTCCGAAGTCTTAATTTTCTCACTCCCCGCATTATGATGCTGAAAATTTTATATGGCATTACAATGAATGGCAATACTCACTTCCACCCATATGTAGCAAAGAGATCAAACACTATAAACTTGTTTACATGTAAAAAGAACATGTCCCATCCCATAGACTCTATTTTAAGTCATCTTCTGTTAGCAGCCTATATACAAAGAGCTCCCAAGTGAAGCACAACACCTTAAGTAATACACCATGAGGTTATTGTTAAGTGGTTACATTCATTAGAGACTTCATAATCCAAAGTCATTTGGTTGACTAATAATCGAAGTGGTATTTTGAATTCAATTAATTGAAAACTCAAGAGTTTTGGTCATTGGATGAGCAAATTGTCACTAGGTAACTACAAATTTGTTGATTTATTTTATAACGTCTTTGGTTGGGCAAGCATAATAGTGATTAGGTGAATTGCAACATATGCTTAATTCATAGACAAGTTAAGTGTTAGCTGAACAAGAGAGTGCTTTTCAAACTTTGGATAACATGTTTTAAAATGTTTCTAAATGTTAAAATTTGTTTATCTTTCATCATATTAATATATTGATCATATATTGGGTTGAATGGTATTAAATATGATAAATGAATGAAAGTAAGTAATTAAATTGAGATGAAATGCATATAAATGAGAGTGTATGAAGTTATGATTGTGATAATAACATATGGTATGTTGTGAACATAGTTATTTTCAAGGAGGAAGTACTATGTTGAGATGTTACTACTTCCCCTTTAACTATCCCCACCACCCTCACATTTTATAAAACCCCACATCCCTCACTTCCCTCTCCTTCAATCTTTCATCACATCCTTCCTTTTCTTCCCTTATTCATTTACCATTGTTTTATTGCATCCCCTATTCCATTAAAAGTTCTTCGTTGTTAACACTCCCTTCACGCACACGCAAACATTGCATCACAAACTACACATTCTCATTGAAGCACACAGAAGCACTCTCCATATTCCATAATCACATAAACTTACCAACACATACCAAAAGCATATATGTAGCATTTGAATGAAAACTATTTAAAAGCATTAAGATGGAAAATTTTGAGGAAAAACCTACATTTTTGCAACTCCATTTCTACAACTCCTCTAGCAAAAAATCTACTAGTTGAAGCAATTTCATGGGTATTAAATCACAATAGAGAAATGAAATCCCAACGCAATAGGGAAAAAATTGTGTAAGCAATATCAAAAAACTCCACATAGAGTTGTGATTCAAAAAGAAGCTAGCAAGTTACGGTTCAAACACTGGCCACAAAATGGGTATGTGAAGGAACAATAGTTGTTAAGGAATTGGAAAGTGATGACGAAGGTAGGGTTTGACACCAAATATTGGAGCAAGTGTGATACGAAATGGGATTTGGAGGCAAACTAGAAATCATTTAATTTGGAGGCAAACTAGAAATCATTTAAATTAGAGGCAAGTTGAAAAGAATGGAGGCAAGCACTCAAAATAATTTAGCCATCGAAATATATTTAGTCACTACTTTGCCATTGAACACTACTCAGTTGCTAATCTTTTAATTGAGTGGAAATTGGACTCATGTTTAGCCACCGAAACCCATTAAGTTGTCATTTAGTCACTGAAACAAAATGTGGTCACTAATAAACTGCTTTATTCGGCGACAAATTCGGTGGTTAAAACGAATAATTTATTCTATTTCTCATAGTTATCAATTTAGCAATTGAATTTTTGCTACTAATATTTTTTTTCGTCATTATACGAACTACTATCACTAACAAGCAACCAGTCGTTATTTTAGTGGTTAATTTTGAGACTGATGTAAATCAATGTCTATTTCAGTGACAACCTGTGATCATGTTATTTTAAGAGTTAAATAACTTTTTTTCTTGTAGTGTTTGTAGATGAGTATTTGAGGATAACATCCTGGTCCTCCCAACCACCAATGTCTCTTCACAAGTTGGTTTCTCAATGCATTTGCTCGACGATATCGTGCTCCTCTCTACCACCAATGCCTCTTCACAACTTGGTTCCTCACTGCATCTGCTTAACTGTGTTCGACAAACTGTTCTCTTGTTCATTAACTTCGATAAAAGAAGGAATACACTAGGTCAAGAAAGAAGAACAAGAAAGAAGAAATCGTGAGGAAGGAGAAAAGAATGTGAAAAAAAAAATAAAAGCTAACATTTTTTATTAAAAAAAACTTTTTATATAGGTCAAAACTAAAACTAACCTAATAAATTTTGTTAATATTCATTATTATATTTATTACATTTTAACATGATTTTAACATATGGTTAATTTCAATATGAGAATGTCTTCTAAACAGTTTTTTGAAAGAAGTGAATAAATATAAAAAGCTTGACTCAAGTGAAAAGATCTCTCCTCATGGAATAACACAGAGATTACTAAAGTATATTTAATTCTTTTGAAATAATTTCTATTATTTTTTCTTATTTAAAATATATTTTCCAAAAGGTAGCGTTATTTTCATAAACCACTATGTTTTGTGTATATAAGTCCATACCATTTGGCTTAAGTTGTAAATTCTATTGTGTATGGTTTAATTTGAAATGATTGTTTTGTATCAAAATATACCGTAGAAGATGTTAAATTATGTATGAATTTTGTTCACCAAAATAGTATTTTAGAAGAGAAATAATTTTGTAGAGAAGAGAATAAATATTAAAGTTATTATTTTTATTTCCCATGTCACACACTCCTTTATCTATGCAATCTCGTGGGAGTTTTTCTGTGCTCCCACAGCACCTTTGTTTGTGTTGTTGTTGGCAGGGTCACTGTCTCTGCCTTCTTCCACCGCATCAGTACTCTTCGTCCCATCATTCACACCCTTTCTCTCTCCATTCACAGTAAAAAAAAAAATGCAAATTTCCTCACCCCCTTCCAAAACTTGAAACTTTTGTTGGAACTTTGCATTGATGGGGTTAAAGGGAATGCTCACCTAATCCGGTTTCTCAATTTTTTTAACCCCAAGTTCCATTTTTTTTTTTTATCTTATATCCTTCTTCTATATGTGTACTCCCAACTTTCCAAATTTTGAGGCATTTCGTGTTTTCTGTCTCAAGCTCTGAGAAAACGTTATTGTTGTTGTTGGGCTGTTTCTTTGTTTTGGTGTCTTGTCGGTCGAAAAATGGCCACCTTGCAGATGTCCAATGTTGATTTGGAGCAAGGAAACCATCGCCGTTCGCTTGTTGGAAGTGATGTGAGCGTTGAAGGGAGCTTGTGCTTCTCTGATGCCGATGATGGTTCTTGCTACTCTCGTTTCTACTCAACAAATGGTGGTTCATATGATGATTACAGCTTTGCTTGCGTTTCTGATCCTGAGGCTGGGGGTGTTGCTCATTCTGGGAGAGCTTCTTCTGTTTCTGAGTGCTCTGTGGAGTTGGAAACTAGAACTGGGGTTCCTGAGATCAAGGTGCATTTGGCTAAAGTGGAGATGGATTGTAGGATTTGTCACATGGGTTTGGAGAGTGATAGCCATGAATCTGGTGTACCCATAGAATTGGGTTGTTCCTGTAAGGATGATTTGGCTGCTGCTCACAAGCACTGTGCTGAGGCCTGGTTCAAGATTAAGGGAAATAGGTGAATGTGAAACTGAAACCCTTCACTTTCCCTACTATTTTTGTTTCATGGATTTTATTTTTATGCTAAATTTTAGTTTTACATTTTAGAAATTTTAGATACCCTTTTGTTGATTGATGACATTGATAACTGAAACTTGCCAACATATGTTAAATATTGGTGTTTGAAGGCTTCACAGTATCAATCACAGGTTTTTGTTTGCTTGAAGGGTTTGATTTTAATGAATAGAGTGGAAAGTAATTGAAGTGTATAACGTGGAATTTGTGTTGTGAAATTATTTAATTCAGTAATGAGTGTAAGGCTGGGGAATATAAAGAATTAAATTGCAGGGTGGGGGAAGACTCAATTATTTGTCCGAGAAAGGGGAAAGTTATAGAAGATTAAATTATTTAATGAAGATTATGGAAAAAGAAAGGCGTAAAGCATCAACTAGTCCCATTGATTCGCTGTCTTGCCTACCCAAGCACAGTGGGATTCTTTGCTGCTTTGTCCCTTTTCTGAATTTTAGGAATCTATATATTACTCTTGTTTGTTATTCTTTTTACTCTTTCAAAGTAGAGATTTGACCCCTTCTGACTCCTGTTCATGGATTCAAATATCTTGGTAGATGCTATTTGCTTGCTGAAGTGAATATTTTAATCTGCACGTTACTGGTCCCATATAATCTGTTCGAGTTTGATGTATGAGTCAACTTTTAGAGGCCAAATAGTTATGAATTGTGAGTACCACAAGCTACTGAATGTTGGTACAAAAGTCCAGGTCCCTTGTTGCAGTTGTTGAGGTAAAATAATTTCATAGTTCATTTTCTGGTTCAGCAGAATCACTTGCCGACGATGGAACAGTTAAAACTTTTATTCAGTGGCAGGGTGCTAGTTCTTAATTTTAATGGCAGTCCCTAAATTCTAAGTGAAAGTAAGGAAACAAGTTATGTGTGCTTTTATGGTAACATGGTAGGGCATGTTTTGTTGATGTACTGGTGACCGTCCATTCTTCATTGTGAATTTAAAAGCAAATTATAGGGGCCATTTATTGAGGAAGGATCTATTGTTATGATTGATTCAGACTCAAATCCATCCAAATGCATTACTTCATGGCTAAACTAAAATCCAATAAATAATTCGACAGAATTTGAATCTGTCCAATTTTGGAATCTTCTTTAATTGATGTATTGATGCTTTGATTGGTGGCAAATATTTATGATATATTCTTTACCTTAGTTTTGATCCTTTAAAAATGTGACATGGTTTGTCAGAGACATGTTTGAACTTATATAAAGGCAATTGGGCACTTGTATATAGAGATTTAAGTTAGGCTAACTAAAGCTGGAAAACTATGAAATCATTCATAATTCTGATTGGTTGACTCTTCTGCTGTGACAACTTAGTATAATTTACCTTAGTATAAACCGTAAGGTTGATTGATGATTATCTTTGTTAAATTTAAAATGAAGTTTCATTTATTACTAGTGTATTACTAGAGTTAGAAACTATGATCACCCTTGAACAATACTTCTTGTGTATGAGCCGAAAATATCATGGTTTTATTGTATGATATTTTCATATCTGGCATATGAACAGCTTGGCCTTTTGCATTGGCAAGCCTGCTTGTTTATTTGAAGCACCCAGTTTCGAAGTGGTTAGCAGTTAATGTTGCTTTTGATGTATATGATTGCAATTGTACAATGCTTGGAGTATTATCTCTAGTAAGAGCTGGCATGATTTCTTGGAGGTGTCTTAACCCTTCTTTGTAACTAATCTTCCAGTTATTGACGTGAAATTTCTACTGATTTTATTTTAAAAAATCTGGTTGTTTACTGCAACATTAGCAATTCACCCGAACAGATTGCTCTTGAAGTTTAAATTCTGGGTTTTTCTAATAATTTCTGTTTGCTTAAACTTTAACAGGACTTGTGAAATTTGTCATGCTGTTGCTCGGAATGTTTATGGAGGAAACGAGGATTCGACAGAGCATGTTAGCGACGGTAGCAATGGTACTACAGCAGCAGCCACACTCTCCACTACTGCTCCTTCTACAGAACCTCGAAGATTTTGGCATGGCCATCGCTTCCTCAATTTCTTGCTTGCTTGTATGGTTTTCGCATTTGTCATATCATGGCTATTCCACTTCAATATGCCATCATCGTAGGATTTCTTCAGGCAGTTTCATTTACAATTTGAAGCTGAGTAGGGAGCAAACAAGAGAGATGAAAAGAAAAAAAGAGAAGGAAAAAACGAAACCCTTCTCTAAGATCATCGAAAACACTTGCTTAGAGAAAGAACCTTTCTACAAATTGAGAAGGTAGCTGCAGAACTTCCTTTCCATGCAAATAGACATTCTCTGTTGTGCATTCGTCCTAGTCTCTCTTGTTCTGTCTTCCCGAGTGAATGCAATTTCTGAACAAGTACTACAATGTTTATTCAAAATGTATATTACATATTTATATTGTATTGTTACTTCATTGTCATTTTGTACGGGGTGATTTCTCAGTTCACTTGTAACATTCGGTGACATTGCTTCTATAGTATATCATGCTAAATTTATACTTGTTTTTTATTAAATGGTTTTCGGTTGATTCACACATCCAAAAAACAAAGTCCTTCGGAGACCCAAAAAGAAGTCATTGTTTTAATATTTTATGATTCAACAAAGGCCCAGCTTTTGCAGTGTACAGAACACTCGTATCAAGTGACTCTTATCCGAACAGATAGATTTGCAGGGAAGTTTATTATTAAAAGATAAAGAATCACATATTTGACATAATTCTTGATGGGAATTCTTTTAACGATTCTTTTGAAAAAATTGTATAATTTCGATGCCCTCTTTAAAAGAATTTGAGTATCAGTAATTTTGCGTATTCTGATGAAAAAGTCTTTCTTGATGCATCCCATTCAACATTGAACACGTGTGAGGTGGTGTGGACCATGTTGAAAATTTTCACTTATGGCCAAAAAAGAATTTAAATATACCAACAAGTATCGAATGAAGTGCTTTGCAATAAATGTCTAATAAAAAAGTTTTGGTAATAATAGAGGAAATAGTTGCAGGGATTCACAACAACACTACCCTCGACATAACAACTCCTTCCGGGGCTTGGGGCTTGTTATCGAGGTGTCCCATCGTAGTGCAGAACTTTGGGGCCATCAGGCCCACTAATAAAATATATTAAAAGCCCTAAATGTAGGGTATCATTCCCACTTTTCCCTTCTTGTTTCCTTCTTCGACTCGCTAATACCGTGCATCTCTCGTCCATTTTTCGTTGGACAAGTAACCTGAACCTCCCTCCATTTTACGTTGGTTCGACGTGTTCCTTGGCACCTTCCTTAATGATTGCATCAATTAAAGCACCGATTCAAAGAGGTAAGATTTGAATGCCTTTTATTCAATGTACGGTTGGGGAGGGTGATGGTGGTGGTGGTTCTGTTTATTTGTGGAGAGCGCCATGGTTCTGGATTGGGAAATGCTGGTAAGGGTTTTTAATGTATGTGTTCCTGAATGGCAGGTAAAACCGGTTCCGGCAGCGTTGAAGGGTTTCTGCACTTTCTTCCATCTTCAAGAGCGTTTTCGCCCTATACTGTGAGGTAAAATTTAAGTGTTAACCCAAAGTAGTTATGGTGGGGAGGGTGTTGCCTGTGTTAAATTTTGCTTGACTTTTTGGTATTTCGGGCTTTTTTTTATTTAAATTAGGTCGTTATGGGAGGACAGGATCATATTTAGGATGAAGTCGTCTTTTACCTAGTCATTTTTACTTTTATTTTTTTAATGATGTCAGAGATGACAATTTTTGTTTGAATCGAAAAGTGAATTCGTCTATTTTTTTTAATGTTTTAATTTTAATTCTTTTTAATTTTTTAAAAATTTTGTACTTTTCATTATTTTATTTTTTAATTTTTTCATATTTTTTAATTTAATAGTTTTCATTATTTTTTCTTGTTTTCAAATTTTCTAGTTTTGATTATTTTTCTTTTTATTAATTTTCTAGTTTTGATTATTTTAATTTTTCAATTTTCGTTATTTGTCCTTGTTTTTTTTAAATTTATCCGTTCTCAAATTTTTTAATGTTGCATTTTTATATATTTTTGTTTAAAATTTTCACTTTTAATTTTTGTTAACATTGTTGTGCAATTTTATAATTATTATTCTTACAAATTTTGTTAGTTATAGAAATTATATTGATTGTATTTGTAATTATTTTTATTCGTACAATAAATTAATTTAATAAAATATATTAGATAATATAAAATTACATAATAAAAATAAACTAAAAAAATGGATGAAGCAATAAATTACTGACGATAAGGACAATTTTTCTTATGATGCTCCTTATTTCTATAATATGAACATTTACTTTGTCTGTTTGGATTTGGTTGATCCATTTTATTATGAATTTTATTAGTTGGTGGTCTTCCTACGACGCATGTTTGGGTCTGGAATGAAATTTGGTCCAGTGTATGTGGATCAATATTCTTTATAAACCAGATGAAATTGTATTTCATATGTTTTGTTGATGTTGTGGAGACTATAAACTGGATGGATGTATGATGTTAGATCTACATGGGAGAAAGAACACACATCTATTACGTGATGACAAGGCAGTCGAAGAGTTTGAAAGTGACCACAATCACACCACCAATCATTTAATTTAACCGTAGAAGACATTGGTAGGCGGTCATCATGTGGAGAAAACATCTCTTGAACTTCAAATTCATTATTTTCTTTTGAATATCAACGGACTTGGCACAATCTCGCTTGTTGTTGATTTTTTTTCTAATAATACCATTAATTTCCTCGGGATATTGGTGATCTGCTCGTAACATGGAGTCTGCCTTAACCCCTCTCTCAACAAACCATGTTGCGATCCTTTCAAATGTTGCTTTAATTAAAGCACAAATTGGTAAAGAACGAGCTCTTTTTAAAACAGAATTCATACATTCTACTAAATTTGTTGTCATGTGTCTGAATCTACTACCCCCATCGTAGGCCTGAGTCCACTTTTGTAGTAATATTCTTTCAATCCAAGTTGCCACTTCGGATTGGATGTAAAATTGACGGCATTGAAATTCCATTCACTCGAAGTGGCAGCTTAGATTGATAGGATACCACTACAAAAGTGGACTCAGGCCTCTGATAGGGGTAGTAGATTCGGACACATGACAACAAATCTAGCAGAATGTATGAATTCTATTTTAAAAAGTGCTTGTTCATTACCAATTTGTGCTTTAATTAAAGCAACATTTGACAGGACCACAACATGATTTGTTGAGAGAGGGGTTAAGGCAAACTCCATGTTACGAGCAGGCCATTAGTATCCTGAGGAAATTAATGTTATTATTAGAAAAAATCAACAAGCGGAAATGTATCAAGTTCGTCGATACTCAAGAGAAAATAATGAATTTAAGTTTAAGAGATGTTTTCTCTGCAAGATTACCGCCTACCAATGTCTTTTACGGATAAATTAAATGATCGTGGTCACTTTCAAGCTCTTGGACTGCCTTGTTATCACGTAATATCTGTGTGCTCTTTCTCCCATGTAGATCTAACCTCATACATCCAGTGGCGGATCTTCGACTAATATATTGGGGGTTCCAAAATTTTGGTTGAATTACATTTTTTCTTTCAAAAATGTCAAGTTGGTCATCTAGGATTTTTTAGTCTCGATTTTTAGAAAATGGATGCTATTTGATCTTTATGTTAAAATTTTTGAAGCGGAGCAAAAGTTTTCATCAAAATTGACATGAGGGTTATGTCAATTATACCAAAAAAATAAATCATCTTTATTCACAATTTCATTTTTTATGAAAAAACATTGATCCGATTTAAGAAATTAACGAAAAAAGGACAAGAAAACATCAGTTTTTAAAAAATCAGGACCAAACTGAGATTAGAAAAACTAAAAGACTAACTTAATATTTTTGAACAAAAATAGAAATCAAAAGAGTAATTTCAAAGTTTTTATATAAACTAGTAAAAACATTGTATTTACTTCTTTTATACTAATAAAATTATAATTATGTTATTATTATAATTATAAAATAAAATATAAATAATTTTTATAATTTTATTATAATTAATTTTTATTTATAATGATTAAATTTAAAATAATAAACAAATAAAAAATAATTCAATTAAACAAATAATCATTTAAAAGATAATACTAATAAAATAACTATTTTTATTTAAAAAATATTTAAAAGATAAAATTAAAAAATAAATATGGACAACAAAAAGAAAATACTTTTCCTTGTATATATAAATAAAAATATATAAAAATTTATTAAAGTAACATATATATAAAATATATTAAAAATATTAAATTTTTAAAAATATATCAAAAATTATATATTAAATATATAAATGTAAAAAAAAAAAGGGGGGTCATGAACCCCCTTAGTCCCTCTTATGGTCTACTAGTGCATACATCCATTTAGTTTATAGTCTCTACAACATCAATAAAGCATATAAAATACAATTTCATCCAGTTAAGAATATTGGTCCACATATACTGGACCAAATTTTATTCTAGATCCAAACATGCAGAGTAAAATACGAGGAAAACTACCAACTAATACAATCCATAATGAAATGGATCAACCAAGTCCTAACAGACGAAGTAAATGTTCATATTGTAGAAACGAAGGACATCATAGGAGAGATTGTCCTTATCCTCAATAATTTATTGTTTTATCCAATTTTTTAATTTATTTTTATTATTTAATTTTATATTATCTAATATATTTTATTAAGTTAATTTATTGTACAAATAAAAATAATTACAAATACAATCAATATAATTTCTATAACTAACAAAATTTGTAAAAAAAATAATTATAAAAGTGAAAAATTTTAAACAAAAATACATAAAAGTACAACGTTAAAAATAATTGATAACTGATAAATTTTAAGAAAATGAGGACAAATAACGAAAAATAATCAAAACTGGAAAATTTGAATAAAAAGGAAAAATAATGAAAACTGTTAAATTAAAAAAAGGGAAAAATAAAAAATCTGAAATATTTTAAAAAAATAATGAAAAGTGCAAAATTTTAAAAATAGTTAAAACTGAAAATTTTCAAAAGAAAAAAAAGTGAAAAGTAAAGTCGTCATGTTAGAGGATACGATTTTACTTTTCAATTCAAACAAAAGTTGTCCTCTCCAACTACGACATCACTTTAAAAAAAGAAAAAGCAAAAATGGTCGGGTGGAGGACAGCAATGTTGTCCTCCCCATAACGATTTGATCCAATTTAAAAAAAAAATCAACAGATCCTATTTTACAATTTTGTGATCAAAGAGACCCTGAAATAAAGAAAAAAACATGTTACAATTCTTAGGAACAAGATATTTTATATACCCAAATTGCCCCTTATATTTCAGAATGATCTCGCGGAAGGAACTACGGATCGGAACATTGCAATTCCGTAATACATGTTCTTTTAAGATGATTTTGTTTTGGTGGATTCCATCCACATATATATATATATATATATATATATATATATATATATATCACATCTCCAAGTTTTTTTCTTTCCGGATGTAGACATTTTATACTTTATTTTGTTTTATAGACGTTAACATCCGATATTTTTATATTTTTTAACTTTTTTGGTTCGTTATCGATATGACAATCATAAATGAAAAAATAAAACATAATATCGGATGTCGACATCTATAACGGGCAAAAACTTAAAAAGAAATAAGGTACCTGATATCGACATTCGAATAACAAAACAAGGTATCGAATGTTGACATCTGTTGGAAAAAAAAACTTGAGGGTGGATCAGTTACAGAGGGTAAAAATGTAGTTATTTTTAACCAAAGGGCAAAGTGTGGATTTAAAACTTTTTGGGAGTACATGAGAAGTGTTTTGAGGTGCAAGGAGAAGCCTTGTGTGGTGGGATTCAGATTTTTCTTCTGAGTACACGGTGGGTAGTTCATAATTCGATCTTCGGAGAGCCCAACTTTCATTTTGTCTAGGGATGACAACGAGGTGGGGACGAGTTTCGCTATCCCATACCCATATTCGTAGAAAAAATTCATTCTCATCCTTATACCCAAACCCAACAGGTATCAAGTTTTTGTCTCATCCCTATCCCCACCGGGTAACGGTATAATCTTGTACTCATATCCGTACCAGTTTTTTTACTACTTCAATATTAATTTTAATTAATTTTTATAAAATAATAAAAAATTACGGTAAAGGAAACATAACATTATCAAATATTTAATCTTAGGAGGATGGTTGTTTCTTTGATATCAAATACTTTAAAATAAATCATAATCGTTTACATTTTAGATTAGAATATTAAATAAAATTTCATGATAACCAAAACATTTATTAAATTTGCAAATATTAATGAAACCTAGTTGATAACATTTAAAAATATAAAAGGAAAACAAATATTCAAATTAAAAAATATTTTAAATGTTTGTTTACTTCAATTTTTTAAATTCTAACGAATCTCTTTATATACACTAATAAAAGTTATAATACATCACTTAATCAAAATGATGCAAAGAACAAATAATAAAATAATAAAATGTTGACATAGATCTTATATCTTTTGAACTGCAACATATGTTGGATAGTGATAAAACATATTCATTGCAATTACATTAAATTTTTATATTGTAGTAAATAATATTTATATAATAATAGTGAAAAAAATTACAGTATGATTGATAATGAGTTAGAAAATAAAAAATAATTAGATAAAATATATCGAAATAGTATTCTACATGACGAAAATAAACAACAAATACAAATATTAAAAAATTAAAAAATGTTTAGAAACAATTTGAGACTATTGAAAGAAATCATACAAAGGAAAATAAATGTACAATTAAGGGTATGATAAGATGAAAAATAACTTAGAGATCTAAGAAAACTTTTCAAATATCTACATATATAGAAATAATAAAAATATTTTTAACGAAATAACAAAGTTCTTTAAATGAAACAAAAATTAAAATAAGTAAAGAATTTTTTTTATATTATCTAGTAAATGAAATGTTTGTGCTATTAAATACTTAAATTGAGACTATTAAACATTCTCATTTGAAAGAAATATATATAATAAATAAAAATATAGAAAAATAATAGAAATATTCAAATGTGAGATATAAAAAAATTTTAATTGACATACATCATTTTAACATAATTACATAAAGGTTATGATAAGATGAAAAATATAGTATAAATGTGAATGAGTTTCATGACAAACCAAATAATTAGAAGAAATAAAAAATAAAAAGTATATATATATATATATATATATATATATATATATATATATATATATATATATATATATGGTTACTTCGGGTATTATGGCGGGGATGTGTACGTCCCCACACCCATCTCCATACCCAATTGAAAAAGTCGGAGATTTTTTATACCCATACTCATACCCGGTCAATGTGAGGATTTCCTGTTCGGACAATACCCACAAGAACGAGTTTATTTGTCATCTCTAATTTTGTCATCTCTTTTTCTGAAAATCACTCAAAATTTGATTTTTCGGAAAATTGAATTATGGTTGTATTTTTCTTTTTTATGTTTAATTTTTATTTTTATTTTTAAAGAAAAGGAAAAAAAAGAAAAAATAAATATATATAAAAATTATAATAAGTTAATTTAGTAAGGGTTGTATTTTTTGAGATGATAATATTGAGAAATGTATAGTTATATGATTAAATAAATTAATTTTATTATTATTTTGTTGTTGAAAATTTATAAATTAGCAATTGATGATTTATAATTTTCTTTAAAAGTAGAAAAATTAAATGCAATGTATACATTGTTAAAAATAATATAATAAAATTGTAGATGCAATATTAAAATGAGGTAAAATAATACTAAAAGGTAAAATAATGTTAAAGTATTTATATGAAATTTTGTTATTAAGATATTCAGGGAAACATAATTCAATTGAGAAGGTAAAAGTGAATGGAAGCTATCTTAAATGGATGAAAGATAAAATATGAGTTGATTAAAGTTGGTGGTGGGATGTGGATCTTCTAAGTCAAGGTTGTGAGGACAAGAATTTCTTGTGTGTTTTGATGTTTGACCGTATGAGCACTTTCATGGGTGTCGTCCTTCCTTGATGTCTATTTCAATCCTGATTCTAGATGGTTTAAGTTGACTTCTTACAGTCTTTTTTGTGGTTGGATGAGACCAAAGTTGTGGGTCTTGGTATAGTGGTTAATATTTTTCATGTCTTAACTCACCAAATATGTGATTATATACTTTCATGATAACATCCAATCTATGATGGAGAATGTTGTATATGTTGAAGTCAAGATGGACATGTTTACAAGCTGCTAAGACATGGGAACATGGTAGATGAATTTTTCGCAACTTTCTACAATCACAACACCGTTCATCCAATCTGACAACAAATCTTTCTAGAGGATGTTGGTTTTCAAATCAACATCACTTAGGACCTTGGTAGCATTTTCATATTAGATGGCCAACACTTATCATTACAATTATTTGCATCGTCAGATTAAGGGTCTCACCCCTAATCCTACCATAAGAACCTCCTTTAACTCTCACCACCTAGGCCATAACACTCTATATGAGTTTGTAAACCTACTACAATATATGATAGTTTCTAACCAACACATATTTCTAGTCAATGCATAACAATCTACTAGTGAGGATTGCACTTCTTCTTTAGAAGCCAAAACTCAAAAAACAAGGATGCAGTTGAACCTTAACCATTTCATTCCACTGACTCACTTTTATACTTATAACCTCATCACTTCTCCATAAAACAAGATTTCACACCAAGTTCCTCATACCAAACAATGATACATAACTCTTTCATCATATCCTTGTATAATATTAATTCATCACATTCAATTACAATCTCAAACATATACATACACAAAGTATATCAAAATGGTGAAAATCATTTATCTAACCCCAAACTTCAAAACAAAGATCCCACCAGTCAAAGTGAAGAAGCACGTGTCTAGGGTCAGTTGTCAAAATTTTAGCTCAAACTAATGGTTAATGAAGCAATAATCTTAATTTTACTAAGAGGATGCAGACTACAAAAACATGGTGGCACATAGGGCTGGAAAAGTGGTGCTTGGCGCTCAACCCCTAGAACCCACTAACTCCTAGCACTCGACGACGGCAAATCAGTGGCCTAGCACCCGATGGCATTGTAACATCGTCCGACGGTGCATCAGAAACATTTTGGGGAAAATTGATCCTTTGAAATTGACTAATTAGGCATTTTTTTTTCTTTAGTGTTTTTGATTCCAAATGGTTTTAGAGAATTCAAAACTGACATCCAATCACTCAAAACACAAATTCAAACTTTTTCCCAAATAAAAACCAAACACAAATCAAATGTCAAACAATTCAACATACAACTTATCAATTCAACACACCACATAACAATTAACTACCAAGATGATCAGTCTAAATTGAAGAGCTCGTCGCAAGAATCACTCCTACGGTCTCGAATCTTTAATTAGGTGAACAAAGAACGAGAACTCTTAGAGATAAGTCAAAGAACTCTATAAAAGTTGTTTATAGAGAGGTGATGTATTTTAAAATAATAAAATTCGTTTATAACAAAATTATTTATAGTAAAATCTTTTAATATTAAAATAATTGAGTTCAATTATTTTTAAATCATTATCACTTCTAAAATGTCATTTTTCTAGGATTTTAGAATAATGTGGAAGACTCATTCAACAAATTGCCTTCCCTATTGCAAACCATGACAACATTTCTTTGTAGTTTCCAATACCAACTCAAAAACACAACCAATAGTTGAACGTGACTTAATAATCCAACACAATGTATACTTCAAAAGACTTTTCTTGACCTTCAAAATATTCCTTGATGACTTACCATTTTGCAAACAATTAGTCCAAGTCGATGGAACGTTCCTCTATGGCGAATATAAGGGTACCCTTATTATGGTTGTTGCACAATTTTGGATCACCACAACTTCATCAACGCAAATTCACAAGCCTAGATAGTGAATGAAATGAAGATAATTGTGTGCATGTGTATTGTATTTGACACGTTGCACATAATTTCATCAGAATTTTCAAGAATGCAACTCTTAAGAATGACCTTGTCAATATGGGTAATAACTTTACTTTTCAAAAATGTTAATTCTATGCCATGTTGAAAATTCAACTTGCAACATATGTAATGATCGAGCCCAAAGCTAACTATTATTATAACATCATAAAGAAAATCAATCCAAAAGCACTAAGTTGGATTAACAAAAATGGACACTTGCATATGACGAAGGCAAAATGTGAGGTCACCTGATCACAAATTTAGCAGAAACAATTAGTTCAGTCCTCAAGAAAACATGCAATTTTCCAATCTTCTCCATTTTCATGGCCACATACTTCACTAAAAGATGGAGGCAAATTATTGCAATGATTAATGTTGGTAGTGTTTATTCTAAAATTGCAACTAAGGTGTTAGGAGATGGTCATTCAAAATCAAACACCCATAGGGTGCTTGAATTTAACAAAAGCAGCACAAGATTCTTGGTGGAGGAGATGCAAAAAATTTGACTTGTTGAAAATTTTGTCGTCAGGTTTGATGAAAGATAGTGTGATTGTAGGGAGTTCTGGAAACTTCATCATGTTCTCATGTCATAGTAGCTTGCAAGCATGTCGACTATGTCTCCAACATGTACATTAGTCAACATAATAGGTTCGATGTAGTTTTCAAAATATATGACTATTTATTTAGGAAGCTAAAACATGAAGATTATTGGCCAGCATACCATGGCCCACAACTTTGTCCAAATCCAACAATAAGAAAAAGCTCAAAGGGATAGACAACATCATTTAGAATTAAGATTGAAATGGATATATAGAAGGAGGTCACCCAAGGAAGTGCTCATATTATCAAACACCATACCACATAAGAAATCATCGTCCACACACCTTTAGCATAAGATGATCAACCTTACATTATTAATTGTCTTCAACTTATGTAATTTTAATCATTTAATAAATACATGTTTTATACATTTTATATCTTTTCAATTTTATTGTGTTTGTCTAATTAAATTTATAACACAAATCTTTAGTAATAAATTGATATTCAAAATTTTGGTATTATTTTGTTTTTTTTTTAAAAAAAACTTTAACATTTGTTAATGCTTAATAAGTAAAATATTGAACAATAACAAAATTACTTAAATAACTCATTACTTTAAGCTTTTTTTTACTACACATTTATTAATAACTTTTACTAACTTTTCTTCCAAACAAAATTATAACTAAAACAAATTTCAATTTTCTCATTATTATTATTATTAACTCAACCTTTTTCAATAAATAAATATTAACTTTTAAAATATACATTCATCTTATAATAAATACCATACCCTAAAGATTAAAAACTTCTTAATTTTTAACAATAAGTCAAACATTAAGAAATAACATAATTTCCAAAATAATTCATTACTTTATTATTTTACTCTCATGTCTATTAATAACTTTTACTAATTTTTCTTACAAACAAAAATTACAATTAAAACAATTTTTATTTTTCTCATTATTATTAACTCAGTTTATTTTTATAAAAGAAAAAATTAATTTTAAAAATATACATTCATCTCATAAATTAATTTTATTTCTTTAAGTATTTTTTCTAAATAAAAGTACATTTATGAAATATAATTTTACATAATTGAACTATATATATATATATATATATATATATATATATATATATATATATATATATATTAATCTTTCTTCTCCTCCTAGTTTATAAAATTTGAAAACAAAGGTTAGAATTCAGCTCTCTATCTAATCGGTGGTAACTTTCCTTTTGGTTGTTTCATTGAAGCAATCTGTGTGATAAAATCCTAGGAATCTCTGCATAATAAAACTCTTCCGATTTGTGTTCAATTTATTTTTGCTTCTCCTCTATAACTTTTTACCTGTTAGAAAATCAAGGATTGTGCCTGTGTATTATTTGAAGGATCTCTCATCAAGTAACGCTGGTAAATGGATGCATTTTTTGCCAATGAAGCTAACATTAGAAGAACCCATGTGTGCTTTCATTTCCAGTTAGAATGAACATTTTATATTTCAGCTATTATTCATGCATTTGGTTATGCAATTAATTTCCACTCCTAAAGAATGCATTTTAAGATTTACATAATTGTTATTTGTCCTTAATCTTTTGTTTGCAATGGCATAATAGGAAATGATAATCAAAATATGCGTTATATGAGATGTACATTGGCTACACTCTGTCTCACTAATCACAATGATTAACTATAAACAAACAATTCTTTTTTAAAAAAAAAAAAAAAAACTTTCCAATGATTCCTCCTAATTATACCCGATTCATTTGAATAAGATTAGTGTGATGAAATTTAATTAAAAAAATTATGAACCTAATCCAAATTGAAATTATAATTGATTTAAATGAAAATTTTAAGTGAACTCAACCTACATTATACCCACCCCTAATTTTATGTTCTGTTATTTTTTTTTCTGAGTTATTTAAATTGTTCGCCTTACTAATTTCACGTTCAACCATTTAAACTAGTAAATTTAATTAATTTTTCTAAAGATATATGAAAATTTAAAATCACTGTTGCTGATGCTCTTATAAACTTTTAATTGATTATTACCATAGATAAATGAAATATTTTCGTATATATATTTTTTCCAATATTTTAGCTTGTATATCTTTAGTTTCCTATTAATATGGTATTTCTCTTGCTTTTCCAAATGCATTATTCAATCATCCTGGATTGGATAAAGAAAAATAGAAATTCATCTAATAATATAGATAATTGGTGTTTGAACCGTGCACGGGTTTTTTTAAAATTGTAATATATTTTTTATTATCATACTAATTTAAATTTTAAAAATATTTATCAATTTAACATGTTTTAAGAATAATTAATTATATTTTATTTAAATACATAAAAACAAATAAGTTTTATAAACTTTATATATATATATATATATATATATATATATATATATATATATATATATATATATATATATATATATGAGTATTGTTTTGCAACATGTTTATTTTCATACATAAATAAATAAATAATAATTTGTTATTATTTATTTAAAAGAATTTTTGCAAGAGGCTTATCTCACTTAAGGGTGATTTTTGTTTCGCTACATCAATTAGAATTTCATTTAAAAGAATTTCAAGTACATATTTGGATCAAAGACTTTAAATGAAAACAAAATAATTTGGATTCACACATGCATAAAAAAAAAAAAAAAAATAAATGTAAAAAAAAGAGTGTCCTTTTTTATCTTTAATTTAGAAACAATTACACATAATTGGCTTTTTTTGTAGTTTAGGATTTATTGGAACTCGAATATGAAAAAATGGGTCCGTTAATTTTTTTTTTTGCCAAATTAGGTCAAGTCGTCAGGGAGGATAACGACATTAGAGGCAATGTCGTCATCTCCCTGACCGGTTTCTTATTTTTTTTTTAAAAAAGGTGATGTCGTTATGCAATGGACCAGTTTGTTTGAAACGAAAAAGTGAAGTCGTCCTCACACATGACGACTTCACTTTTTCAATTTTCTTTTCTTCGTAATAAATGAATTTTGATTATGTTTTAGGATTTGGAAGAATAATGAGTAAAAAAAATATTAATAAAAAAGAAATAAACATTACATTAATATATTTTAACATTGATTAATAATTAAAATACAACATTTAAGTTAGTAGAAAATCATCTATGTCCTCCAGTTCCACATGGAGGTCGTCTTCTGGGTTTGGTTGGTTGTGTTAATGGTTGTTCTTGGTGTGGTTCATCATGATCATCATCTTCAAGTTGATGACTTTGAGAAAATTGAGGATGGTGAACTGTTGTTTGGGGAGTTTGAGAAGGCATTGGTGAAGGATAGAATGACATTGATGAAGAAGATCTTGGATAATAGGCGGATGGTGGTGTCATGGTTGAAATGCCAAATATTTATGATGGACCAGCACCATAACCTGATTGATGCGGGAAGAAACTGTACGAGGAAGGGACATGTTGGAATTGGGTGTTTGATGGGTTGTCAAACTGAGGGTATAGATGTCCAAACATTTGACCGTGACCCATAGATGATTGCCCAAAAAATTGTTGGGGATGATATATAAAATCTGGAGAAGACCCGACATGGCCAGTGTAGGGTTGTGAAACAGATTGGGATGGTTCTTGTGACATATCATACTGTAAAACAAATAGCAAGGTCATTCCCATGAATAAGTACGCATGATAAAGAGATGTATGACATTGTAGTAAAACTGACCTCATCGTCGGAAGATTTCGTATTTGGAGATAAATAGCGGATAGTGTGGTTTATATACCATTGCATGTAGAGTGTTTCATCATGCAAATGGTTGTTTCTGCTAAATGGTGTACCCTGAATGACCCGATTTTATCGGTCATTCTAAATTGCAATCCAACGGTGATGATGTGCCACCCAATCTCTTTCATTTCTCTCCCTAAATTCATCCCTGTGGACTTGATCGAGGTTAATGGGGTCAGGCGGGATGTTCTATCTTAAACCAAATTAACGCATGACCCTATCCGCCTGTTGGAATTCGACTGTCACGAAGCAAATTATAGGGATTGTTGCTCTAGCCACTATAGGGATGTCAACCACAATCAACCGACGAACTTCATTTTGAATATAAGGTCTCCACAAGAACTGAAAAAAAATTGTAGATATTAGTTTCAAATTTAGAAAAGTAAATGATTACATAACTTAATTATTACCTGTCTTGTACGAATTTGATCAAATTTCAAGCGAAATTCACTAACTAATAAAAAACCAGCATTTCTCCGATTTGCTTGGTTCATCCACCTAAATAGTGTATGAATTTGAAGTAAGTTAAATTATAAGGAAAGCAGAATAAAAAACAAATAATTGCAAAAAAGTTAGTTTTTACCTTCTGCATACGGGGAAACCATCCCCTGCAGCCACTTCCTCATCACTTAAAGGGTCAAGTTGTAGAGCTATAGAAGTGATCCTCTCCCAAGCCCAACATTGTAACAAAATCATGCATCCACCAATATTTTCTTGTCTTATGTGAATGTCATGATCTAGGCCACGATATAGACAGGCCAAAACTGCAGACCCCCAACTATAATTGTTGACTACATTCAAGTCAGGTAGCTTGAGTAGATACATCACATGTACCCTTGCAGCAGACGTGTCTGGCATTAAAATGCTTCCAATCAATGTTAGTATGTACGCTCTTGCATATTGAGCAATAACATTGTTGTTTGCATTTTGTGGGAGTTGTTGGAAAGTATTATTTAACCAAGAAACTCTAATTGAGTTTCCTCTTATCACTGTCAGTGGTGGAATTACCCACAAATGTTCGTGGAACGTCGAGAATATGTCTTGCACGATGGTGGGACCGGTGACCACATCTCCATCTATCGGTAGGCCAAGGAGGACTGCCACATCCTCTAATGTCACAGTGGTCTCTCCATGTGGGAAGTGGAATGTATGAGTTTCTGTCCTCCACCTTTCCAATAAGGAAGTCATTAGTGTAAAACTTAATTAAGGATCTTTAAGATTTATAATTCTCACACGATAAATCATAATAGAGCACTAACCTTGATCCATGAGAGATCCTGTGAATATGCGTTCTTCAATTTATAATCTTGTGTGCTCT
>Ga0214542_1004906_pt1 | contig 26017 bp, 12 predicted proteins | sample CNSS1metaG_FD_160096 | JGI IMG/M metagenome (GOLD analysis project Ga0214542, IMG submission 160096) | Root nodule microbial communities from cowpea collected in UCLA plant growth center, Los Angeles, California, USA - CNSS1 | ecosystem: Host-associated > Plants > Roots > Nodule | place: USA...
ATATATATATATATATAAAACTTATATAAAGGGTTTTGTAGTCTTTATGTAATAAACACTTTTGATCAATAATAAGCTTTTTTTTTCTTTTTTTACTTACATATGTTATTAGTTCCTTTACATACACTAAATATCAACAACTAAGTAATACATATTTGTATTACCTACATAACACATATTTATCATAGTAACAATCCAGAGATGGCTCAAGGGTAAAGCGAGTAAAGCACTCACTTTAGGCCTCTAGCAAAATAAGGCCTTAATATTTTTTTTACTACTAATACTTTTGTATTAAATTAATTATAAAATTATGTTTAAGGAAAAATGCTTCAATTTTTTTTTAGTATTAATGTACCTCTATTAAATTAATTAGAAAATTATGTTTAAGAAAAAAAAGGTGCAAACAAATATTTTATTACTAATATAACTGTATTAAATTAATTATAAGTTTATGTTTAAAAATAAAATTTAATTAAATTATTATTGTCTGATAATTTTTATTGGTATTAAAAATGATAATTAATGAGTTAAAACTTTTTTTAATAAATTATAATTTTGTTTACGAAAAGAAGAATGATTAGCTATATCTTTATTCTCTTATAATCAAATAATCAATATGCTTTTTCCATTTTTTTCTTTTATCTCTCAGTGACTTCTCTTCCCTCTCCTTACTTTCTTTTCTTCAGAGTCATTGTTTTAGGGTTTTAGCATATTACATTCCTTGAATTTCCTCATGTTGAAATTCGTATTGTCCATGTGTACCAATATTTTCATCCTCAATTCTAGTTAGTATGTTTTTTCTTTCTATTTGTGTTACTGTTATTTTTATTTTGTTTTGGATTTGTATTAAAATTAGAGATGCATTTCTTCTGCCCAATTTTGCTTTTTGGTACTTTTTGATTTACGGGTTTCAAGATTTTTTTTTCACATATCTTGCCCACTTACTGTCGAAGAACAATAATTTTTTTGAATTATTTTTATTAATGATTAATCTTAAAATAAACTTTGCAGGTTTGTGAAAGAGTTGAGACTTAAGAATGAGAAAGGGGTTTGAAATTTCAAGATACTACAAGTCTACTATCAAGTTTACTTATTTGACCACCAAAACCATGCTTTATTGTTTTAATACATTCATTTTATATGCTTATCTTTAGTAGTATTTTATATATTATAATTTTTTATGTCATATAAAAATATATAGATATGTCAACTAGAAGATTTGAATCTAGCTAATCAGAAAAAGAAAAGATAGAAGAATTGAGACATTAATTGTATCACAAAAAAAAGCTTTGAATAAATTTATAAAAATATATAAGAAAAATGAACTAGAAAATATATGTGACTATTATTTGAATAAAAAAGATAAAAAAAATATATATATATATATATATATATATATATATATATATATATATGTGTGTGTGTGTGTGTGTGTGTGTGTGAAAGCAACAATAAAGTAAGAGAAATAGTTAGTGATTAGGATAAGAAGTCTCAAACTAAAGATAATAAAAACTTATTTAAGATCAATAATGACTTAAGAAAGATAAGACGAATTGGTCCAATTATTTATTAGAAAATAAATATTAAATAAAATTAATTATGACAATTTAATAAATAATTTTATATAAAAAAATATTTAAATAATAAACCTATTTTTTAAATCTGCTTTAAATCTTTCAAAGTCTTGAGCCCCCATGTAACAATCTAATTATTACTTGTAAATATCTCCGCATCCTTCCTTATAAAAGTAAGAACTCTAATAATGATTATTCAATGAATTGTATAACTAAAATTTCATATGTAGGATTTTAAAGGAAATAAGGGATAACACTTTGGACATCCTCTCTGACATACCTCTTTCTTTTATTAGCATAATTTTATTGAACAAATCGTAATACGTTAAACAATTATAATTCGTAAACATTAGAATTCTCGGAGGATTAATTAAGAAAAATTATATATAATTCACTAGGCAAATTTTTATTAAAAAAAAAAAAAAAAAATTGGAAATAAAATAAACTTTTTCATTAACTATAATTAATTTAAATAAAATAAAAAAAAATTATATAAATTAATTTTAATATTTATTTTATTTTTATGTTCTAAAAGTTCTTAAAAAACGTTTACTCCTCCAGTATTTAATGACATTCTTTTAAGAAAAGTTCAAACTTTTTTTCGTCCCGATTTCTTTTTTTGACCTACCCAAAAATACCATAACTTAGAACTTCACCTTGTGCCACTTTTATCCTTCTTTATTTGGTCCCACTCCGATGACTTACACGGTCAACGGCCCACTTCATTTAACACCAATTAATTTGGAATGCTGCACCCATGTGTTCGCCAACCACATTTAACACCAATCAATTTTTATTTTTCTTTATTTTATTTTATTAAACGGAAATATTAATATAAATAAAGAATAAATTATATCAACATTCTCAAAGATTTTTCAAACTATATTAGGATTTTGCTTTTTTTTTCAAATTCTACCATAAACCTTTTTTTTAACGTTATTTTATTACTTCGTTTCATATTACATTATACATACATATATGTAAATTTTAAAAACATTATACTTATATCGCCTAGTGAGTTCCGGTAAGAGAGTTAATGTAATGGTAAAAAAACAAATTTATTTATCTTCTTGTACTATATTTGTTTTATGAACAAAAATATGTTGTTAAGCTATCTTTTATGTTTAAACCGTTATTTTTTTACTCAAATCAAATGTCAACAGTTATTTATGATTTATTTGGCCAAATTTTATTATTAAAATTTATATAAGAGAAAAGAAAAAAATATAATCTTTTTTTATAAATTGAAAAAAAAAAGATTTAAGTGAAACAAAAATGAGGTCCAAGGGTCTACTAGAGTTTTCTCTTATAAATTTACGGGATTAAAAAATAAAAATAAAATACTATTTTCTAACTGAATTAACCATTTACTCTATAAACTTTGAAAACACAAGATTTGAGAGAAATATATAGCTCAATAATTCAGAGTTATAGACATCTAGAAAGACTATGTTATTAAAATGGTTGATTTTAAAATGAATATGCTCCTATCTGCAAGGGATGGAATCATAATCCAAAGAAACATATCCCAAGAGTGGAATTAAAAATCAACCAAAAAACATGTAATAGTACACACCCACACACTAATATTAATACAATAACCTTAATCGGACCGAAAATCGTAGGATATATTTTCTATGAAAAAAAAAAACTAAAATAAAAATAATGGCTTGAATATCAATTTCACATCTTTTATTGTAGGTGGATCTAGGGTTTCATGTTTGGTTTCCCTTTTATTGCAAAATAGCATGCACGTATAGGTAGGTAGGTATATCATGACTCAGAATTGCAAATAATAAGCAAGAAAGGAGAGGAGTGAGACGGCAAGAAATGGATCAAGAGCACCGGCGCCGCCTTGGGGTACCCCCGGAGTGGAGAGGCTGGAGGGGGCTTCTGCCGTGATGGGGGCTTCTGCCTTGTGGTGGCCGCCGTGTGCCATGGCGGTGCTAATGCAAGCCACGGCGAAGAGGACAACACAAGTAGCCTTCTTCAACTTCATCTTATATCACTGAATTTGACTTGTGAAGAAAAAAAAATTTGTGAAATGAACATACAATAGGTTTGGACTTAAAGAGTGTTTTATGGAGGGGAGTGAGGACCACTTTGTTATCCAATTTTAATTTTTTTTTTTTTTTTTTTTGGTGTGGTGATGATTATTACCTTTCGAGGTAGTTGGAGTTGTGTGGTTGGTTATCATTTTGAATTGGAAAAAAGATGCAATTTTTTGTTAAGAAAAAAAAAATTTAAGATGCTTTTTTCTTTATTCGAAAATTTTAATTAGGTCCTTAGATTTTGACTATCTTAACTGGATTTCTATTTCTCAAGATGTGTACTAGTTAAGTTCTTTCCATTAGTACTATGTTAACAACGTTAAATATGTATCATGTGTCAATTCGTGGTTTTTTCTAATTTTTTTAATTCTTTTTTAATTTTTAAAAACAAATTGTCATGTGTCAAAACAACATCATGTGACGTGACAGTGACGACATGATAGTGGCAGTGCCACGTGTCATTGTCAGCGTCACATCACTGACTTAGTCTCGTTAGGAGTACTTTAACATTGCTACTCTAAGTAACTTGGTGTCTCGCTAAGAGGACTCTATTGTTACTACTTTTATTAATAAACATGTTGTCTCGTTATGAGGGATTTATTGTTACTGCTTTCAGTAACTCATTGCCTCGTTAGGAGGGATTTAATATTGAACAAAAAAGAGAACACAAATGCAAATTAAAAGGAAGTGGATTTTTATTTAGACTTTAAAGTGTGCATCGGTAAAACTTTGCTCGGCAAAACCCAACTCAGGTACAAAATCCGAGTTAAGGAAAAGGAGTATACACATCCTCAAATGTCTTAACTATAATACATCTTCAAATGCATGGCATTCCACATTTTGGGGATGAGCTTCCCTCCAAGCTCCTCTAGCTTGTAGACTCTGTTATGGAGGGAGTCAACTACACGAAAAGGCCCCTCCCAATCGGGAGCGAGCTTACCTTCAGTTTTGTCTTTGTGGGTACTACTAAACATTCTCCAAACCATGTCTCCTTTCTAGAAGGATATTTCGTGGACACGAGTGTTGTAGTAGCACTAGGCTACTCCTTATTTCGTTGTTGTCTCTATGCGGGCTTCTTCCCAGACTTTGTGTATGAGATCAAGCTCCTCTTTGAGGTTTTCGGTGTTGTGGTCCAAATTGTTGACACTCCTAGCACTTTGTTGTATACTCATGAGCATCCATTCTTAGTATAGGCCAGTAATATCCAACCTTAGTAGTCGTGAGGCCATGCATCGGGCACCCGTGTCCATACCATATATGTCGTTATGCATCTCGACAAGCACATATTAGGTCTACTCGTGGTTAAGGCATTTAAGTAGTGGTGCGGCGAAGCCTCTTTTGAAAAGCTCTCTATTCTGCATAATGTATTTATGCCGATTCTAGAACAATTGCAATGGTTGTGTGGTGTAATGGTGAAAAATATTTAAGGTTTTTTCTTATATTATGGAAGTGCAATTAGTAATTGTAGAGGTGCAGGAACAGTGGCCTTCAATTGTCCGTCAGTTATACAAAGCCCTTAGGGATATGTATCTTTGGGTTTTGGCCCATCTCCGGTGTGCGTGTTGCTAAGATATTGTTTTAACTCTAGCCATTTCCTTCTATTAAAAGGTAATCTGCTTATGCACCTTTATATATTTTTTCCTACACCCCCACTTATTTAAAAATGTTTATTTTGTCTTTCCTGTTTTATTATTTATTCAACCTCCATTGTTGTCTTCATTTCTGTTCTTACTTCTCAGCTCTTATTTTGTACATTGAATTGACAAAAAGTATTGTTAAAGGTGAAATTTTCTGTACGTGTAAGAAGTTAGTTAGCTCTTATTGATATAAGTTTTTCGTTTTTTCTTTTCTAAAAATATTTGAGTAACTGTGAAGGGGACATTGATTTTTGAGTTATCTTTATATTAAGCAATCTAAAATAATAACTTCATATTTTTGAAAAATTATAGATCATATTGTTTGGAAGTCAATTGTAGTAGTTAAAAATGTACAGTCCAAAAGAATCTGTCATTTCGAAAAATCCGAATTATATAATCTCTAATTATAATTTTTATTTTTATTCTATGAAATTTGAAAATTGCTTCAAAACATTTAATTTATAATGTATTTCCAGATTTTGAAATATAAAAGGCTTTTCGAATATCAAAATAATATAATCTAAAAAGGTATTTAATATTATACAACCTAAAAATATATTAGAGATTGCAAAATTCAAAAATATATTAAATGAATAATTTGAACTTTTTCTCGGCCCTCATAAATCTTCGTATATGAAGAAATCATGTATGAAAAGGAATATGAGGTTTGATTTTTAGTTTGGCTAAAATATTTTAGTTTAGAACACCTTATAACAACTTTTAAAGTTAAACATTTAATGTCAAAGAAATCAGAAAAAAAAAATATATGTAATTTTTTTAAAGAGTAAAATATGTTTTTAGTTTCTAAATTTATATATATAATTGAAATTCGTTTAAAATTTTTAATATATAACTCTCAAACTTTAAAAATAAATGAATTTAATCATTTTAATCCAAATACCTTAACTTATTTTTATGTGTTAAATATGTTTTAGGATGATATTTTAATTTACATAATTTATCACGTTTCAGCTCAAATGTCAACATGAAACGTCGTTTAATATGTAAAAAAGAAATTAACATGTTGGATTAAAATGATTATATCCATTCATTTTTAAAGTATGAAAACCAAAAGTTGTCAAAGTTTAAGACTGTTCCTCCATGGATAATATTAGATAATTATGAAACTTGAACTTCATCTTACCATAATCTTTGAGTTCCTTGGATGGATACTCCACGGTCTTGTTTGCTATGTCTTTGTTATTGGATAATTGATGGAATATGGGGGTTTACCTGCAGAAAAAGCTCCAACGATCAAGTTAGCAAAAGTTCTCAATATCAAATCTCAGATTATGCACTAATGAAAATGCCTACCTTTAATTATCAAGGTCCACCCTTATTTATAGGAGATTAATCTCGTTTTACCCTAGTTCCAACCATGGGTTGGACTTTGATTATGTTTATTGTGGCCTAACTTCATTGGGCTTGTGTGGACTTAGTTGGGCCCATGTTGTAGGCCCAATATTCTTTTATAGTGATTCAACTGACTTTTCCCTAAGTTAGAGTAGGCGACATTCTGAACATTACCATATCTCTTTTCCACGATTGTGGCCGGTTAGTGTAGATATCGTCTCTATTAATTACAGAAGTCGAATAGTTGACTAATATTGCCACCACGTAAGCAAGTTGATCTATATAGGGTGTGATTAGTGGTGAGACGTTGTTACTCAGTATGTTGCTATGTACCCGGTTATGGTTTCAAGTTAACGTCTTTAGGGTAATGACCTTTTGGGATAGCAGTCATTTTAGCCGATATGGTACAAAGACCTAAACTATCACATTAGTCAAACATGACTCATGATTCATTTGAACAAATTCCAATTTCAAATAGAGTTATATATTTTTGGAATAGTCTTTTTTTTTAACTTATCATGTATCAACTTTCATCTACCAAATTGTTTTATAACCTTGAGTTAATTTTTTAATTTATTTTTTCTATATATATATATATATATATATATATATATATATATATATTTACTTACATTTTCTTACATATAATTTTCACCCACATTTGATTTTTTTATATTAAATATTGAAGAAAACTACCTTTTATCGTCTTTGTTTTGATGTTAAAAAATATTTACACAAAGTATAAAAAATAACAATTTATGTTATTTTTTAAGGTTTACTAATGTATATTTATTCATGTTATTTAGTCGTTGCTAAAAATTGAGTATTGTTTGAGAAATAAACATTATTGACTAAGAATTTGGTGAACAAATTGAGTGATATAAAACATCACAGTTTTATTCACTAAGTTGAGAAAATATGACTTCTGAGAATACAAGGTTAAAATATTTTAATATTTGTCTATTCGAAGCACCAAAATTTTTTAGCAACAACTTTGGTTATGTTTTGACAACTCTTGATCTTCTTGCATTCATCTTGAAAGGTTTCTTTAAGTAACAAGTTGATAAAAGAGTAACCGCAAATTCTTTTCTTTCCTTTAAGAGACTTCACTTCAAATTTTCATCAACTTTTTTTTTTTTTTTATAAGAGACTTCACTTCAAATTTTCATCTTCAAGACTTTGTCTGTTCACACATAAATGTAAAGATCCATTAAATGTGTTCCACACAACATCAAACACTCCATCTCTTCTTTAAACAACATCTTGATAACTTACTTGACTTATTAGCAGTGGCGGATCTCGATAAAAAGTGTTGAAGGATCCAAAATAATGTACGTAAATTTTATATATTTAATTATTGTCACTAATATAACAAAAGTATATATAATTTAGTATTGAAATTCCTTGTATGTTTTTTCATAGAAAAATGATATTTTTGAAGTTGTATTTGATATAAAACTCTTTTTAAATAAGTTTTTCTAATTTCATCCTTTTTCACGAGATATTGTCATATTTGAAAATAAGTTCCAAATAATTAATATGAAACTTCCCACCTATAATTCCTTGAATCTTAAAAAAGGTTCCTCAATTCAACAATTAAATCCTTAGTATCATCCATGGAAATAGGTAATGAAATAAATTTATATTGTTTTCATCTTCACAGGTATATTTCTTTTTATCGCTTAAAAAAATGAATCTATTATTTTATTCTTTATCAATATACCTATTTAAAAAAATTAAGACTAAAAAAAACTTATCAATATCTAATAAAAATCTCTATTATGAAAATTACTCAAAGAAATCTATGTTAATCAATTCACATTTAAAAAATAGTTATGAAAAAACATATAATATACAACTTCTGTTCCTTCATAAAAAAAATATACAAAAAACAAAAGAGACAAAAGAGAGTTACATTTTTTTATCTTAAAAAATGAAGAAGAACTGATGATAAATGAGAGCAAAGAGAATAAATTTGTGTATAACTTTCTATTTTTTTAAAGAAAAAATAAAAGAAAATACGCAAGAGTAGTAAATGAATACAATATGTGAGAAACTTAAAATAAGAGAGAACAAAAAAAATATCTTAATAAATTTTATTATTCTTTATTATATTTAATTTTATATTTTATTATTTCTTAACATTAAATATTATATTTTGTAAAAAAATAAAAATCAATCTAAAAAACTTTTAAAATTGGGGAGGGGGGGGGGGGTGCATAGCCCCCTAGATGTCTTCTAAGATTCACTGTTGTTTATTAAGTCTCAATCCAAGAGTTTTCAACCAAACTAGAGTAAAGTATATGATTATACGAGGCAAATAGCCTTTCTAAAGTTTACATGAGGTGCATTAGAATAGTCATTGGTGAGAAGAAGCTTTATCATGTTCTTCAAGAGATCTTTGATATTGATGTGTGCTCTGTTAGATCTTTTAACAAGCGTAAATATGAAAACACAAAATTAACTTATAAATATTTTCATTAGGCACAATGTTAGTTTAAAGTATTATGTGCAAGCATATCATCTAATGACACTTCTCAAACATGCCAAGGGCTAGAATGTATTACCAAGGTTTGACATAAATGTCAAAAGTAATGCTCTCAATGTTTTAGACTTGAAGGTCGATACAACGAAAGTTTCAATGTGAAATGTCCTTGTTATTTAGTTGGGTTTGTAAAAGGTGTAGGTCTTTATCATTTCTCCTGTTTTTGATTTTATGAGTAGTTGTTTGAGTTTGTGCTTTGTAAATGTAGGTATCATTCTCTATCTTCTTTTTCTTTGTTTCGTTCTTTTTTTTATATATTTTTGTATAAAGGTTGGGACATCCTAATTGCCCCATTTTCAATTCATATTTGTTATTATTGAGAAAAAAAAACTCATCAAACAAAGCAAAGAGAACACATGTTTTGTATCGTTTGTCAATGAAACACATTGCATCTCACATGATATATCTTTTATAACACTTGTCTTAGAAATGAAATATTTTCACAATTTATTCTTTAAAATCACTTAATCAAAATTCCAAAATGTATTGGATCATATTTTAACAATTTATTTTTAAAATTATATAAGAAGTGAAAAAATTGGTGTATATTTTGTTAACGAAAAAAATTTAATTTTTAGTTTTGACTTGGTTATGTTTGTGTACATGAAAATCTTTCTACTAAAGCTTTAACAAGTATTACTTCCCATTATTTTAATTACAAAATTCCTAAAACTATAATGCCATATCAAAGCTAAACAAAATTCCAATTTACATTAAAAATATATGAGAAAATTAGTTAAGAAATGCAAAATTGAATTAACAAGATGGTCTTTTAAAGAAAAGAAAATTATCAACTAAAGATGTAAATATTATTGGGTCCACGAACTTATAATCAAATGTTTAGTTTAAACGTAATATTTGGGAAATTAAAGAAGACGAAATATACTAAATTTTATACTAACTCATACGATAATTACATTCAATTCCAGATGGTAAAGATACTTATAATGAACAAAATCAAATTATGACAAATGGTGAAGATACTAAAAAAAACATATTATTATACATACAAATATTCAAATTTAAATACTAAACACCTTTTAATGCGGTCAATATTTTTTTAACAAAAAGCCAATTATTAGTATTAGAAATGTTCGTATTTTATAATGAGATTTTTTTTTTTTGTAAATTTATTATAAAATTTTGTAAGAAAAGATTTTGTTTTTTATTTTTTTAAGAGTTTTAATTAGAAGGTAAATTTTTTGTTTATAATTATTTTTTACTAAATTATAAAATTCACAAATATTTTTTATAAAATTTATTATAAAAGAAATTTTTTATAAAATATTTAAAAAAATTGATAGTAATTTCTTACAAATTATTTTTTATAACAAAATTTATAATATTTTCTAAGAAAAAAATTTCAAAAACAAGATTACCGGAAAATATGTATTTCTTTTTAATATGATTATCAATTTCTTTTAAATTTTTTTACTTGCTATTTATAATGAACAAATTACAATTATTAATATAACAATTTTATGTAATATTGTTTACTTATAATATATAACTTTATAAATTAGCTAAAGTACAATTTTACAATATAAAAATTATTTAAGAAACATAGTAATCTTGACATATAAAGTCATACACTTCTATCTGCTTGATCTTACTTAATCGGTTTTTCATCAAATATAACTTATAAAAGTGACTAGGTATTTTCCTAAATTGACAACACATTCTTAAAACAATCTCTCCAAAAAGACATACTTTTCTTAGACACATATACTAAATCCTAACACAACATATCATTCCAATATCACAATATGAAGCAATCAAAAAAGGTTTCTTGAACATCTTCAATTACGGCAATTGTCTTGGTCAAACACATGAAAAAACTAACCATGGTGTTTGTTTTCAAACCAATCATCAATTAACTAATAGCTTATTTGTACTTTGCATTGATTAACACACAATTTTTAGCCGTCCCTTTGTTTTTTGTGTCACTTTCTTCTAGTTTGGTACAACCAACAAATACAAATAGCATTCCCCACCTGGAACCATTGATAAAGATTGCCAAACAATTTTAATAATGCATACACAAACCCTAACAAGTGGATTTACTATTTCTCCAACTCAATCTTCTAAAATGTTTTAACTATCACATAATTACTTCTAAAGTAGTCTTTAATTTCAATTTATATAATTTAAATCTATAAACCAATTTAGAAACAATAATAATAAATAACTAAAACATTAATGTTAATATTAGAGACAAATTTAGATTTTAATTCATAAATTAATTATAATTTTTTTATTTATAATATAGATTATTTAAATACCAATAATTTATTAATCAATATAATGGCTAATTAAGTTATGATTGTGTAGCATGCAAGAAACTAACTACGATGAACGGCAATTATATTAAAAAAATTATAAATATTTCTACTTTATAACTATAACATTACAATTAATAAAAAGTTTACTTTTATGACGTTTTGTAAATATATATATATATATTTTTGTAACTTTGATAAAATTTTTAATATTATTTTTATTTTAATTATGTTTTCCCTTGTCTTAAGAAAGAAAAAACCATTGGAAAAAACATTTGAAGTGTCGAAAAATGATTGTTATGAAGCATTATTTGAGTTGTGTCCTGTGTAGAAACAAGGAGCAGTAAATGACCTAGAATGTTCGAAGGTGGATGAATGAACATCTGCGGTGGTGTTACTTGGACGACAAGTACTCCAACAAACAAGGTTGTTTAATAAAACACCAATAATTAGAAATACAGCACACAAAGGTAGGGACAAATCATCACCAACCGTTGCTTATTCCACATGCTCCACCTGTCCACGTTTCTCTTGCTCCCAACGCCCTCCCTTTTTTCCATTTTTATCAATAAAAAAATCTCATTTAATTATAATCAATTTTTCATTTCATCTCTAAATACGGATGAAAATTAAAATTATTTTCTTTTTTATAAATTTGTTTATGTTTTAAATGTGTTTTATAATTAATATTAAAATAAAAGTTAAAACGGTATAAACAACTCAAATATTTAAAATATTAAATTAATTTAATAAAATTTAATTAAAAAACTAAATTCAGATATTTCTAAAATTAAAAAATTAAATTAAATCAAAATTTTAAAAACAAACTTATTTTAATTTTTCTTAAAAATTAAGGGGTCAAAACGGATTTAGCTTTTTTTTTAAATATAATCTACAAAGTTTACAACAACAAAATAAATATATCAAATGTTTATTAAAAGTTTGTGTAATGAAATATTTAAAGTACTTTTTTTATATTTATCTAATATTTGATTTTGTTGTAAATGAAATAACGTAATTGTTATTTGTAATTTTTTTTTTCTATAATTTGTCAATTAATTCGTACATTTTATAACCATGATATCTGAATATTTTAAGTTTGTCATTACTGTCACATTATTCTATTCTTGGATGAAAGTACACAACGAAAGAGATCGAGTTGAAAACACATAAATTTTATTTTGTGATATATAAAACAGCTAATAATTCCAAATAAAAAATTACCAACATGTACATGTGTAAGAATAAAAAATTGATTAATTATTTATTTTGTTTGGTAATTCCATAATTCTCTACTTACACTACTCTTAATTTCAGCTATCACATTTTCCTCCTATAAATACCCTCTCCCACCATCATCATTCACCAACATCTCCACCTTCCACTGTTCTACTCTCCATCTTAACATCTTCAACCTAATCTCTCATTTTTCTCTCTCTTCACTTTCCCATGGCATCACCAAAACTCATGTTCATGTCTCTCACCACCATCCTCCTCCTCCTCACGGTGTTCTCCGCCACTGTGTCCGCCCAGAGCTCCCCAACTCCCGCTCCTGACGCCGGCGCAGCCGGATCAGTTTCCGGCTCCGCCGTGACGGTAGGAGCTGCGGTTGTCTTGTCCATGCTTGCCATCTTCAAGCAATGAGTCCATTCATGTTGTGTGGTTTCGTTTCTATTATACAGTTTGATTTGATTCAGTGATGATTATGGTGAGTTTGGCGTTTGTATATAGTGTATACTGTGACAAAATGAGAGAATATTCACTTATATTTACTTCTGTTATTTAATTGTAGGTGATAGGGAGAAATAATTCACAAAGGATCTTTTTCTTTGTCATGTTTATTCTTTTTCGAGGCTTTCTTGTATAATTATTATAAATATATATCATGTGTTTGTTCATTTTGTTTCGGTGTGTTTTGTTTTCACTTTTTCTTTTTTGTGTATACCGTATAAGGGAGAGAATTTTTATAATTAAATATATATTTAAATTAATTTGAAAAAATATATATATTTGATGTAACTTTTTCCTTTAAAATATTTGTAAAGAAGTTAGATGAAATGTATCCTTTAACAACAGGAACTCGAAATAAAAAATACAATACGAGAAAATGCTCAGCCTTGATTCCAAAGAAAAAACACAATTTACGCACTAACGCACTATTTTTTTATTGAGAAAAAATGTATTTGTAGAAGAGTTATTGATTCTTTAAAAAAAAAATAATTAATTAATAATTCACATTAAATTGGATAAAAAGTAAAAATAAGAGTAAAAAAATGTTAAAACTCATAATATATTTTCCTTGACTAAAATTAATATTACAGAAAAGTTTAAGATACCTGACTGTGTCATTTTATGAGACAAAAATTAATGTTTGACAAAGTAAATTTGATAAATTTTTGACAAACTGACGTGGTTTTAATTAATTGAATTTTTTAATAAAAATAATATTGCATTGTATGTGTGAGAGAAATGTGAAAGATAACATTTAAATTGGTTTGGTTCTCCTTCACAAAATCAAATCGTATAACTAAACCAATTCGTGAAGAAGAATCACCGTGTAATGTAATCAAACCAATTCAAATGTTGTCCTTCACGTTTCTCTCACACATACAATATATTAAATTTTTAGTTAAAAAATTTAATTAATTAAAATCACGTCAGTTTTTCAAAAATTTATCAAATTTATTTTGTCTAAAGATATTTTATTTTATGAGAATAGATAGCCAAAAAGAAAGTTTTGGTGGCGCTTCTATGTGAGGGAGTACTAGTGTGACAGCCAAGCCTCTTTTTATGGTAATTATTGATTAATAATTATTAGAAGCTTCTCAGAGGTTTCAAAATCTGTTTAGTTGAGCTTGGGTCATGGGCCAAAAGACATTCATCGTATTTATTGTAGGTTTAATTGGGGTTTCTTTCTGCACCACTAAATATTTTTCAGGACCTCTAAACTTTTCACTCATGTTGATTATACCCTTCATAAAAATAAATAAAAAATGTTAAGTAAATTAGATAATCAGTAGTTACTACATACCAAATATCCAAATATATTTATTTATTGAAAGTCTTGTACTCACCAAGCACTGCAGAAGTTCCGAATTTAGAAATTCGATTAAGAAATTTATCCATTTAAGAATTTACCTTGAAATTCACTTTAGGAACAAATCGAATTTTAAAATCTGGTTTTCAAATTTACCGGATTTTAAAATCCAGTTCCAAAATTCTTAGGAGTTCGAAATTCGATTTTAAAATTCATCAAATTTCAAAAATCTGGTTCTAAAATGTATCGGATTTCCAAATCCGATTAATTCTTCTTCCGCATTTCCAAATTCATGTTATTTATTTATTTATTTTAGTTTTTTTTTAGATTAATTCTTTTTTTATTTTTTTTTTTGTAATGTTTTTAGCTTTTAATTTTATTTTAATTCAAGGTTTTGTTAATTTTAAGTTAATTTTATTTATTTCTTATGATATTTTAAGTTTTTTTTTAGTTTTTTCAATGTTCTTTAATTTATTGTCTTCAATTAGTGTTCAATTTGTTTAGTTTTTTTTTCTATTAATTTTTTTACCTTTTAAGTTTTTAAATTTGTTTATTAAATTATTTTAGTTAAAATTTTGTTTTGAATTAAAATTTAATAATATTTTAATTAGTATATAATTTCTTTAAAATATTAATCTGAGTTAGCATAAAAATAAAATTTAATTAATTTTTGGTCCGATTTTAATTTAGTAACAAAATTAAAAAAATATTAAATGTTTTATTTAGTTTAAATTAATATTTTAATATAATTTAATATATGTTAACGGATTTTAAAATTCGGTTAACATTTTCAATGAATTTTTTTATATTAAACTTTAATAAATATTTTAATTTACATCTTTTTTAAATATGAATTTGAATTAACATAAAAATAAAATTCAATTAATTTTAATTCTTAATATAAAATATAATAAAAAATTTATATATTTTATTTATTTATATTTATTATTTTAATATAATTTAGTATAAGTTAACTGGCCCGGTTAACATTTTTAAATTAAATTTCAATAAAGAATTTAATTAATATATTATTTTAAAATGTTAATTTGAATTAAGATATAATTCAATTAATCTTAATTTAACTTTAATTTAAAAAAAATTACTAAAATTCGTTAAATATTTTATTTAATTTTATTTAATATTTTAATGTGATTTAGTATATTTTAATCGGATTTCAAAATCTCATTGACTTTTTTAACTAAAGTTATGTTTTAAATTAAACTATAACAAATAACTTAATTAATATATTATTTTAAATATTAATTTGAGTTAACATATAAATAAAATTTAATTAATCTTAGTTTAACTTTAATTTAATAAAAACTTTACTAAAATTTGTTAAATATATTATTTAGTTATATTTATTATTTTAATGTAATTTAGTGTATGTTAACTGGATTTCAGAATTCGATTAACTTTTTAATTAAAATTATGTTTTAAATTAAAATTAAGTTTTAAATTAAAATTTTTTAAATTTCTTATTTAATATATTATTTTTAAACATTAATTTGAATTAAATAAAATTTGTCAAATATTTTATTTAGTTTAATTTATGATTTGAATATAATTTAGTATATTTTAATTGGATTTCAAAATTATATTAGTATTTTTGATTGATTTTTTAAAATTAAAATTTAATAGATATTTTAATTCATATATTATTTTTAATTGATTTTACATTAAAATTTTGAAATCAGGATTTTGTTTCCAAAACTTTAACAAAAATTATTAACCGGATATTGTAATCATGTTAACATATATTAAATTATATTTAAATATAAAAATAAATTAAACAAAATATTAAACAAATTTTATTTAATTTTTTATTAAATTAAAATTGAACGAAAATTAATTAAATTTTATTTTTATGTTATTTTAAATGAATGTTTAAGAAAAATATATACTAATTAAGATATTTATTAAATTTTAATTGAAAAAAAAATTAACTAAAAGATTTAATAAACAAAATATAATAACTAAAGAATTAATAATAAAAGAACTAAGAATGTTAATAAAAATTAAAGATAACAAATTAAAGAAAATTTTAAAAACTAATAAAATAATTAAAATAAATAAATTAGAAACTAAAAATATCATACGAAATAAATAAAATTGACTATAAATTAACAAAACCATAAATTAAAACAAAATTAAAAACTAAAAACATCACACAAAATAAATAAAAAATAACAAAAATCATAAGCTTATAAGAAAATTAAAACAAACCAAAAAACAATATAAAAAAAATTGAATTGGATTTCGAAATTCAGGAGAAGAGTTAACCGGATATCGAAATCTAGTGAGTTCGGATTTTTGAGATTCGATGAATTTCAAAGTTAGATTTCGAAATCCAGTTTCCAAAATCGAATTTTGAAATTTGGTGAATTCTAAAATTAGATTTTGAAATTTGGTAAATTCTAAAATCGGATTTCGAAATCTAGTAAATTTCAAAACCATATTTTGAAATCTGGTAAATTTCAAAACCAAATTTTGAAATTTGGTAAGTTCCTAAATTAGATTTTGGAATTCCGTGAGTTCTTGAATGGGTAAGTTTCTTGTTCGGATATCTAAATTCGGAGCTACGACTCTTTTGGAGTGTGAGACTTTCAATAAATATACAACAGACACAGTAAAACGTTTGGTAAGTAGTAACTACTTCTTACCTAATTTATTTAAATTTTTTTATTTATTTTTGTGAAGGATATAGTTGGCAGGAGGGAAAAGTTTGGAGGTGCAAGAAGAAGTTCCCGTTTAATTTACGAACAAGGCCACAAACCGAACCACTCGCTAAGGTTACCATGATGCATATAGTTCATAAATATATTATTTATATGTTTTGATTTAAACCAAGTTTATTTGAGTTAAATCCATGATAAAATAATTGGAATTAAGAAAAATAAATATATTAATTTTGTGTGTGTGTTTAACAAAATTCTAGATATATTATTTGTCTTTGCATATTCTGAATGATATCTATTTCATCCATTTGATTGTTTAAGTTACTCAATTCACAATAAGTACTACTTGATTATAAAGGAAGTAATTGTCATTGATTATAAAGGAAGTAATTGTAAAGGAGAGTGAATCGTTCTATGTTGAATGTAACAAAAAGTGTAATACCATATTTAAATAATAACTTTAATTTAAATGAAATGCCACACAGATAGAAATTTAGAGACAAGTCCTGGAATATAAACATTATTCCTTACAATATCCAAAAATGTTAGGAGAAACTAAGGCATACCATGATGCCAAATACAACCAAGAATCCAAGGACTTAACGAAAGTTAATAGAATACTAAAGAGCAAAGCGTGCATGGGCCATAACCCTAAAGAAAAGTCCAAATAAAACATGAAGTCCAGCCCAGGTAGACTATGCAGCGGAATCATCCATTCCCTGTTGACCTCAAATACCTCTCACATCTGCTCCCATCAATAAATTGATGATCATCACAAAAGTAGAAGAACAACATACAAAGCAATCAAACAAGCAAGGGTAAGCTAGAGTAAAAAAGATTCAAGTCAAGGAAAGACATGGTTCTAAGGCTTTTGTCGAAGGAGGGTTACAAGCTAGTAGATCAAAAATGAAGGTGAGATGCCGAAATGAATTTGGTAGTTGTAAAAGAGGGAAGTGTAATTTGGAAATGGAATGACTTGGTTGTGGATTTTGTTACCATTGGTTGAAGTAGTACAGGAGGCAAGATGTTATGAGTGTTGTTATGCGTAAAAATGGTCAAGAGTGTTGATGGTGGGGTAGTAGGCCAGAACTCAATAGTGATCAAGTCAGTTGAGTGATGCATAAAGGAGCGAACAAGGTCACAGGAAGTGATAACAAACATGTTTTAGTTTGAGACTTAAAGTGATATGAGATTTTGATAAAAACCTACAAGAGGTATGAGAGAGCATATGGTGGGTGAGTAAGTATATCAGATACAAGTTAGTTGGGCAAGTATGAGGAGGCAATTCCAGTGTTAAGGTTGCAAGTTGGAAGTTAGTTCGAGTGTAGTGACTAACCCAATTTACATTGTTGGACACATATCGCATAGCACAAAGGTAAAGTTTCTGGTGACTATAGGTGTAGGAGTCATCAAATATGTCATGTATAGGTGGTGGTTGTTGGAGGCGTGAGGAAAACGTGGTTTTCTTTCTATCCCATCGGTGAATTTTCAAGGTCGAAAATTTTCTTGTTGGAGAGAATGTAAGGCCCACTTTATTTTCTGCCTTTTATTTTAAAGGTTGCCCCAAACTATTGGGCCTAAGGGCTGGCTCAAAGGGAAAACAGACCCTAAGTCTGCCATAATCCTTCCATTCCTCTCACTTTACAGAAAACACAGCCGTCAAACTCTCCCCTTTTCGCAACGGGAAGCTCTGCTAGGGTTTAGTTCCAACTCTTGGTCAAGCAAGCTCAAGCACGTTTCACTCCACGTAAGTTGTTCCTATCCATACACTTCGTTTGCCAGTTGAACTTGTGTTTTTCCACTAGGGATAACCGTGGTAATCTGTCCTTGCTCCACTGTTTTCATCTTCAACTCACTAAACTGCCTTAGGAACTGTGGTGCACCTCTGTTCGTGTCCAAAATCTCCCTTAGTAGCTCTTTCCAAGTAAAGGAAGCTAGGGTTTCACATTATTTCTATTTTATGCGATTAATGTTTTGTGAAATATGAGAAAAGTTTGGGGAAAACGTTATTTTTTTGTATATTTCTGAGTTAGGGGTTCAAATATTCATGAAACGGTGATTTTGACGTTATTTCTCGTATTCTGGATGCGTCGCGCAGTCGTTGGGCGATTGTGTATTTTTCTGATATGCACAGTTTTAGTAAAATAGACTTTCCTGAATCATTAACCGTTGGATTGAGCTCAAATTTTGACATTTGGTTCATAACATGCTATTTTATGATTTGACCGGTTGGATCATCGATTAGATGTCTGTAGCTTGAGAAATGTGTCACGCATTACTGCAATGATTTTTGGTTTTGTGATAATATTTTTTTTTAGGAATTTTGGTGTAAGAATTATGGTTGTGGGTTGTGCTTGATTGTATGAAATTGTAGGTACTTAAATGTTGGCACTCATTTATTTGGGATGAATACTATTTTGTGATATATGTATGTTTTGGTATGCATTTATAAAGTATGAGATGAATGAATTTGCGTGAGTGATGTGATTCATGGAATGTGAATGATGAACTTGAATAAATCTTGGCATGCGATTTTAATGAAATGGTTGTGTCAACACCCAATTTCGTCCGGGTAAATGTGCTTGTTTGGTTAAAAATAATAATAATAATAATAATAATAATAATAATATAATATAATATAATAATAATAATAATAAATAATAATAAAATAAAATAAATATGTTTTGATTGATGGTAGGTTTTTAAACTTTAATTTTACCGTGGGGAGAAAGAAAAAAAAAACCCAAGAGACAGAAGAATCTAATTTATTCTAATTTCATGGAATCTTGCGAAAGGTGAAGAAAAATAAGAGGAGAAAATAAATTATTCTTTGATCAAATCAGTTAGTTGAATAAATAGTTTTTTATGAAAAGTGGCATGCTTTTGAAACATTGCTCTAATGTGTGTACATGAAATTGCTCAAATTCATTTCCTTTCTCATCCCATCTCCCATCACCTTGCCCTCATAAACCTTTTCTTTTGTATTCCACGAAGATCATCATAAAGGGGGCATGTGTCCTAGAATGAAGTTAGATTGAAGTGAGTCTTTGAACACAGAAAAAAAAATGAAGAAAAACTGAAAACCCAAGAGAGCGGTCTAGGCAAAAATTATGACAAAAAAAAGAAAATAATACAAAAAAAAGTAAGGGCAAACAAGGGGCAACCTCTAATGTGATTGATTTTTTTTCCCTTCGGATTAAAGCTTTTGAAATTAAAACAATCATCAGTTGAAATAATGTGTGGCCATGTTTCTTTATCAAGAAAAAAATTATCTTCCTTTGTTACCCATGTTGAGCCTATAAAAAATCAAAATTTCTTTCTAATTACCATGAACAAGGGTCACCTTCCCACTGAAGTTAACATAATATTTGCATCTATTTCATCTGACTTGTAATTCACCAATAAAAAAATAAAAAAGTTAGGAAAGACAACAAAAAATTGGTTATGAAAAAAAGAAAAAAAGAAAAAGAGAAACAAGAGTTGAAAAGTGAAAAAAAAAAGTGGTGAACAAAGGTAGTCAAATGAATTTTAGGTGCAACTTTAGATAAGGACCCTTATTTTAAATAACCTTTATACCATTTATTTTGAGTCTTCACTATCCATTTTATTATATCCCTTAGCCTTGGCCACAATACAAGCCTAATAAAGTCCACACAAATCAATGATTGTTGTTGTTTTTCCAAAACTTTAATTTAGAGGAAAATATTTTGTCATATTAAGAGGTTTGTCAAAAAAAAAAAGATTGAAAAAGTGTTCAAAGATTTGCTTTCAAACACTGGGGTAGTTTATTTTTGGTTGACATGTTTCCATAGAGATCAAAATTAGCACGAGTAGTCAAGTTAAATCAAGGCCATGCCCTCTCATTCTTTCATTCTTCATGCGTTTCCTATCATATTTTCTGCTTTGAGCTTAAACTTTGATCTATCTTTCTCCTACCATTACTCATTATTCTCACCTTGAAATAAATTAGGGAGACATTTCACTTGTTGTTCCTACATTATAGTCGGATATCTTGAATTTAGACAATTATTGACTTTGATTATCAAGCTTACATTAGGGCAACTAGTATGAAGTCTCCCATTATTTTCAACATTCTCATGTTATCAAATACTAGGGCAAACTCAAACACATTTTGCACCCTAAGACCAATCTCTATCCTCAAATTGGGGCAAATTTTTAAGTCTCCATCTTTTTTATCAATAACTGGGACAAGCCCAAACACACCTCATGTCCTGAAGTTAACTCTTAACTATAAAATTGGGGCAACTCCTTAGTCAATTACCTCATCTAATCCCTTCTAAGACCTTTGGCAATTTCATGTATGTCACTTAAATAGTGCTCAAAAAGCAATGATACAGAAAAGAGTTTTTCAATAAACTGATCAGACCAAGGAATATTTTTCAAAGAAAAAAAATCAAAACAGAAGGATCCCATAAATCTAAAAATAACAACAAATTGGGGATCAATTGAAAAAAGTTTTATACAATGTAAAAGGTGAAAAAATGCATGAGGGCATGCTTTATGCATAGATTCATATTTAATCATACATACATCATTCATTTTTGGGAAAACAAAAAAGTTAACAAACAAAGGAACTTTCATCATGCATTCATTCATACATTAATTCATACATCAAAGTTTCAACTTTATTCACGCAAAAAAAAAATCATAACATGTGCATCATACACTAATATTGTCAGTGTTCAAAAAGAAAATCCATAAGTGATGCCAACATTATCATTCACCATATATGCTCGAAATAAACATAATAGCATTATCACACATCATAATCAATGTTAAAAAAAATAATACATAACACGTGTCAGCATTTTTATGCATATATATTGTAAATGTTTAAAAAAAGTCATAATAAGCATCAACATACTCATGCATTCATAAAAAGAAAATTCATACAAGGTGTTAGCATATGCATGCATTCATACACATGACATCAATTGTCAAACAAAAAATATCCAAACATGTGTTAGAAAAATTAGGTTCTTTATAGTATTTGGTTCAAAAAGAAAAAGGTCACATACATGCCCACATATTCATGCATATATCATATTAGCATATTCATGCATACATAAATCATCTAAATGCTCAAAAAGAAAAACTCATAACATGTCTTAATCATCATGCATCACGTACATGTATCATAGTTCTTTTTCATGAAATGAAAAAAATTCTTGTCACTCTTGCGAATCGAAACCATCTTCATTCATATGAGTGGTTGTCAAATCTTTCTTTCTAAAAAAAATGAAAAAATAGTAATATACATAATTTTAATCATCATGGTTCTTTTGTGTCAGTCAAGGTTTCCACACCTTGCCAAGGTTCCCACACCTTGTTTCTTATGAGTCAAGGTTTCCACACTTTGCCAAGGTTTCTACACCTTGTTTCTTATGAGTCAAGGTTTCCACACCTTGCCAAGGTTACCACACCTTGTTTCTATGTGAGTCAAGGTTCCCACACATTGCCAAGGTTCCCACACCTTGTTTCTATGTGAGTCAAGGTTTCCACACCTTGCCAAGGTTCCCACACCTTGTTTCTATGTAAGTCAAGGTTTCCACACTTTGTTTCGGTATAAGTCAAGGTTTCCACACCTTGCCAAGGTTTCAAAACCTTATTTCTATATATGTAAATTTCATATTAGGACCTTCTTTATCAAATGGTTACAAACTATTTTGGTATCTCGGCCCTCTGCGAGGCAATGGTCGAGCCTAGGTTCCCTATTTTATTTCTAATATCATGTCAAATCTCGGATTTGCTTGATAACTAAATCTTTTATCATGTAGAATCTCGGGTTCTCTTGATATTAATAAAATATACATACACATAAAAATCTAGAAAATTAAAAAAACAAAATAATAATATCAAACAACAAATATTTGTACAAAGAACTACGTTATCCCTGATTTTCCAAATGGAAATACATAGGAGCGAGGTACAATCCTCGTCGGGCCAAAAAAATAAAAAAAATAATTTTGTTTTAATCTTTAATATTTTTGTATGTGTTTTTTTATTTTGTTTAATTGTTTTGGGGAATAACAAATATTCTAAACATTAAAATTCTACTTTTCACACTTAATTAAAGAGGGAACCGTCTTAAGATGGACGTTGTGGGGTGCTAATACCTTCCCCACACGTAACCAAATCCTGAACCCAAATTTTGTTTCGAAGACCATTCTTTTAAAGCACATTACCTACGAAAATTTGGTGTAGATAATAAGCTGATTTCTTGTAGTGTTTGTTTCGAAGACCATTCTTTTAAGGTTTTTTCTATAGTTTTCCATAATAAACTATGGTGGCGACTCCTTTGTACTTTTTTAAATTATTTTTGTCGTCCCGTCGCGATCTCGGTTGCGATAGGTTAGTATCAAAATGGCATGGAATCGGTATGAAGTAAATTCTATATTCATGGATTGGGAATGATGAGTTGGAATGAATTCAACATGGAATATGAATGTGGATTTGGTTATAAAGGTTGGCATGAGAGTTATGTGCATGATAAATAATACTTGATTGATTGAGTATGATTGGTTTGTGTCAGTGCGTAATTCCATGAGCCTCTAGGTGAGACCTCATGGTGGTGCTTCAGTGGTCGGGACGTAATTCCATGACCCTTGTTAGTGGGAGTTCATGGTGGTGCCCCATCGATATAATTTGGTAAGGATTCAAGCTAAGGTTGCATTCTGACACTCTAAGGAGTCAGTTAGTCTCACTTAGAGCGGACTGACTCTTGTTGTGAGAGTAGCAGGAGGCCTGAAACTCATTAAGGACTAACCTTGTGTGTGGGGGATTAAGACATTGTACCACTTGTAACACTTAGCTCGGGGGTGAGCAGCTCGGGAGTGAGCAGAGATATCCACCACAAGTGCAAGCATTCGCTGAATCCGACTAGATTATATGTAATCCGGATGAGTCAAGTCTGAGTCTAGTGTATTGTTTGAGAAGTCATAACATGATTGGTTGATAAATATTGTTTGGATTGTGTGATAACATGTGACTGCATGATAAACTGTTTCTACTCTAGCTTACCCTGTTGCTTGTTTGGTTGTCTTGTATGTGGTTCTTCTCCTTTTGTGATGATCATCAATTTATTGATGTGAGCAGATGCAAGAGGCACTCGAGGTCAACAGGAAAGGGATGATTCCGCTGCATAGTCCGCCTGGACTGGATTCTACTGCTTTGGGCTTCGTTATAGGGCTATGGCCCATGTATTTGCTTGGCCTTTAATTTTAAATTGGAGTATTGTTGAACTTTGTATCTTATTTGGCTTTTGCCATCGTGGTGTGCCTTGAGTATTGTAAGGAGTTATACTTATGTTCCAAGACTGCGTTGTTATGTTATCCTGTGTGACGTTTCCTTTATGTAGGGTTATCGATTAAATTCTGGATATATTATTTGTCTTTGCATATTCTTAATGATATCTATTTCATCCATTTTGGTGTTTAAGTTACTCAATTCACAATAAGTATTGCTTGATTATAAAGGAAGTAATTAACATCAGAAAAAGAATCTTTAAATGAGAGTAAATCATTCTATGTTGATAGTAACAACATAATGAAAAAGATTGTTGTCACTTCTTGTACTTCAATTGGAGTAGTTATCATGAGTTTTTCATGTTAACCTCGTCCTCACTTCGATAAAAAAAATGTCAATTATTATGTGTTTAAGTTTGTTTTTACAGCTCCTATCATAAAATCATTATAAAAAACATGTATATAATGACAATTTTAACATGACAGTTATTTAAAACTATGGCTTCTTACAATATAATACAACAGTTAAAATATAACGTTTTCATATAAGTCTCTAAACAACATCTCATATTCATACTTGTGTGCTTCTTGGCCTGCTCTATAGCTGAAATGTGTCAAGTGAATTTGATAATAGCAATAGTTTAGGCATCCATGTCACTCATATTTTATTTTGAATTAATTTTAACCACAAATGTAAAATTATAATATTACAATTTCATGAACTATAACATTCTTTTAGCTATCACACACCTATCAAATTATTCATAAAATTTTACTAACTTTTAATTCATTTTTCTCTCTATTTTCCTTGATTTAAATGATCTCTTTTTACCCTTTTTGTACTTATTTTCATCATTTATATACTAGTTCAATTATACTCATAAAAACAAAGTTTAATCATGTCTTTGGTCCCTATTTTCGTAGCGAAATCTCAATATAGTCCCTCTATTTTTTTTTCATCTCAATTTGGTCTTTGTTTTGGGAAATTTGATCTCAATTTAGTCATTTTCGTTAGTGGTACAGTAATCGCGTTAAATGGGGTGCCACATGTCAGTTTCTCGATTTTTTTATTTTATTTTATTTTTTGAATTTTTTTTGAATTTTTTGAATTTTTTTTTTCTGAATTTTTTTTTTAAGAAGAAAATTGTCACGTGTCAAGCTGTCGTCGTGTCACGTGGTAGTGACGGAGTGATGTGACAGTGATAATGCCAGGTATCAGTATTATGCCAAGTGTCATTTCCTCAGTCTCAATTTGGTCATTGTATTCTAATTTTTGTCTCAATTTAGTCTCTATTTTTGTAAAAATAATACAATTTCGTCCCTCTCCAAATTAAAACAAAAATTAATTTTTATATAAATGTTATACAAATATTTTTGTTAAATTTGATATTTTTATTCAAATTGATATTTTTATTATATATTTTTAACATAGCTAAGTTTATTTAAATTTGTGTTTCACATTCAACTTTATTTAAAATTGTTTTCAAATTTTAAATTTATATGTTTTTTATTGTTACATGAACTAGTTAATTTATGAATTTTTTTTCTATTAACATTATTTTCTATTAACAACTTTAAAACAATTTTAAATAAAGTTC
>Ga0214542_1004907_pt1 | contig 26011 bp, 14 predicted proteins | sample CNSS1metaG_FD_160096 | JGI IMG/M metagenome (GOLD analysis project Ga0214542, IMG submission 160096) | Root nodule microbial communities from cowpea collected in UCLA plant growth center, Los Angeles, California, USA - CNSS1 | ecosystem: Host-associated > Plants > Roots > Nodule | place: USA...
GTAGTTAGAACACGGGTACGGGTATGGGTACGAGATTATACCCGTTACCCGGTGGGGATGGGGATGGGAAAAAAGTTTGATACCCGTTGGGTTTGGGTATGGGGATGGGGATGAATTTTTTATGCGGAGATGGGTATGGGATAGCGAAACCCGTCCCCGCCCCGCCCCGTTGTCATCCCTAAGTTACCTTTTTATTTGCTAATATACAAAATTTTATTCTTGTTTTTCGTGATTCTTTGGTTTCTTGAACATTGTATTTTCCCTACACTTGTGCATTCTTTTGTTTATGTTTCCACATGTTTGATCATTCTTGAATTTCATGAGAGTTTTGTCCAATAGTGCAAAAAGGTGGTATTTGATGATTATATTTTTACTCACAATTAGAATACATAATCTTATCTTTCTTGACATGTATTTGAGACTAAAGTCACTGCAGAATCAAGTAATTATTGATTTCAGGTTGAATGGAATGATCATTCATCACCACTCACCATTCATGTCTCTCTGCTCAACTCTTAGTCATACATTATATTTTTCTATTTCTTCTCTTTTTAATTCTTTCTCTTATCTTTCGCATGGAAGGTTAACCCTTTCTAGTTTGATTTTCTCGTGAGTTCTTTAGTAAAATTTGAGGTTCTGTGCTGAATAAGTTCAATTGTCTAATTTTATAAACATAGTGTGCTTATATAGTTTGTTCTTTTTGAATTTTGATTTCTAATATGGAATTATTTTTGAAATGTTGTTCATATTCAATTTCAAACTTTTATTGGAATTATTGTTAGTTTGTTTAATTCTAATAATATCTTGTTTGCTTAATTAAAGAGATAAAGAATATAAATCTTGAATGTAGACACTTGAGATATGAGAGATAATTCATGAATTAATTAGAAGTGTGCTTATATAGTCTTTCCTTTTTAAATTTCAATTTCTGCTCTTAGGGTTATTTCAGAACATTTCTTGATAATTCATCCTTGTTCTTTATTTGAAGTTTTTGCTAGTTTGCTCAATTCTAACAATCTCATATTTGCTTAATTCAAGAGATAAAATGATTTAAATATCAAAGGTAGACGTTTGGAAACATGAGACATACATAATGAATTGATTGATGTTTGTTTTATTAATTTGAGTCTATTTAGAATTTGGATGAATGATCATGATAAATTATGAAAAATTTAACTATGAATGAACTAGAGAATTATTTTGTCTTATAATTTTTTTATTCACTCCTTTAAGCATATTCATATCAATAAAACTTTTCCTTTTTACTTTATTGTTCTTTTAAACTTTTAGCTTCTGCTAACACCTTTTGACATATGGTTTATTGAGACTACAATTGACTTTATTAGAAGACGACATTGGGTTGATTAATCTTATCTATATTTTACTGGTGTGATGTGGCTCTAGAAACAATATATTTTTCCAAATATTCTTACTTTGATATTGTATTTTTCATACTAGAATTGGAGACAAGTTTTATATTGTACTTAAAAATGGCAAACATGTTCCACTTTTCTCCCCCATTTGATGCCAAGGCGCAACATCAAAAGTTATTCCTTGAACTTTTATAAAAGGTGTAAAATGGAAGATGAAGATGTAGAATAATAGTGACTAAAGAAATAAAATGAAAAAGAAACATCTATATTATTTTTTTACAAAAAATAAAAACGTATTAGAAGATAATCAATGTTTTTAATGCCCCATTTGGATAAAAGCTTTTGGACTTAGTCTTATATTCTTTTCAAGAAAAGTTTAGAGTTTTATCATCATGTTTATCCTAACTTAGTGAGTTGTTTAAATCTTATCACTTTGTTTTTCAAAAATGACTTGATGTCAAAGAATACTCAAATTACAATGTTGAGGATAAAATTATGGTATAGTCAAAAGAGAAATAAATAGCATTTGTTATAAGCCATAAGATATTGTGCTCAAAATGAGTTCAAGAATAATGAAAAAAATATGCCAAATAAAAAAGCCAATCATATTAATCGGAAACAAAGAATAAACTCAAATTCTGAAAAATGAATTATTAGTCTTGTGTATTCGTTAATAACAGTTATTAAAATCTTTATAGTGTATCTTGTAGGCATTCACCCTGACAATTGAATTAAAATTTAGTTACATGTACACACATAAATCTAATTAAGTGAATGTATGTATACAAACAATTATTGATTCACTAAACAACAAAACAATAAATCACCATTCAATCCTTTAATAGATTACATCTAGGAAAGTTTAATTTACTTTCTAATAGAGACTACAAGTTTACATCTTAACTTGGGGAGAGTTTGCATAAATTCTTACGAATCAAGTTTTTTTTCTTTTTTTTTTTATTCACAAATGTTAATTGTTAATATGTTTCTAGTCGAAGAATTGAATACACAACCTCTCCTCCAATTCCTTTCAAATTCATAAAATCAATTTTATAATTTTCAACCTCTCATACACTCCCTTCCGACTCCATTAAATCAATCTTATAATTTTCAAGCATTATCGGAGAGTTGAATCCACAATCTTTCACATTTTTCCTTTTAAGTGTATCATTACGTGACCTTATAATCCTCAAAAGAAGTAAGTTTTAAATAGAGTTCAACTTAACCATTTAGATGAAAATCTATAAGTGGTTTAGCCTACATTTTCAGAGTGAATGAAGTTTGAAGTATATCCTATTGTCTCATAATAATCCAATGAGTCATGACATGCAGCGGAAGTTAGGTAATCTAGCAAGTGAGGTAAGGTTTAAACTTCTTTTAGTTATAACATCTTATTCCTTGGCTATTTCTTGAATTTACTTTGGTACGAGGTGCAAATAAAGTAAAGGTGAAATGGACGTTGGGTTACATGTGCAATTATGTCAATATAAATGTTTATAAAGATGTTAGAAAATTTGTGGTTTTTTTTTTTTTTTACCTATTTATGAGTATGGACTTACATCAGAATCCAGAGGGGTGACCTTGAAGATGAAGTACGATTCTCGTGTTCGGTGCCTCTATAGTTAGTTATAGTGTAATTGTATAGCTTTGATATTGCGACTACTATATTTTTATATTTCTAAACATTTTGAACTTTAAACTTTGTTTTATAAGTTGAATAAATGAATTTTGTCAAATATATAATTGACAACTAAAGTTTATTCATGGTTTTTAATGGCTTTTCACTACTAGGTAAAACAAAATTAAGTACCAATAGGTAAAACTAATCGGTTATAGCTAAAATTTGTCCATAAAACAAAGTTATTGATGGTAAAAAATTTATTGATAGATAGAATAATTTGTCAGTAATCACTGAAACCAATTATCTGTCTATAATTATTAACGTCAAATATTTGATGGTAATTATCAGTGTATAATTACCAAAGAATTTTGATATCGATAAATACCACCATTTATTTATTTTTCTCTTTCATTTTTTTCTTCTTACACATCTCAATTAATTTATAAAATATATGTATAATATTTTGTAGGAAATTTGTTATCTATTTTACCAATGAATTTATCACCAATGAACTTATTATCACCAATGAACATAAAAAAATTCTTTTATAGACAGATTTTTCAAAAATTTCAATTACTCACAAATTTATTAATGAATTTTCAAAAATTTTAATTATCGAAGGATTTTAAAAATAACCAATTACTCAATTATTGATGGATTTTCAAATAAAAAAATTGATTACAGAAGGATTTAAAAAAATCAATTTTCGATGTACTTTACCAATAGATTTCCAAAACATTCAATTATCGACAAAATTTAAGAAAAAATCAATCACCGATAGATTTTCAAAAACTTCAAATACGGATAGATTTATTGAATAATTTCAAAAAAACAGTTATCGACAAATTTTACTATAGAATTATCAAAGTCTAAAACAAAAACTTTGATGTCCATTTTAACATAATGAAAACGTTGATGTCCATTTTAACATAGAAAATATATGTTGACACTAAAAATTCTAAATTATTAATAGATTTTATTGATAGAATAATGGACAAAAATATTCATCAATAATAAAAAAGTTAATTTAGTGATGATTTTTATCAATGAATTTATTGTTGATAAAAATATTCATTTGTGATAAAAGTTTTAAAATTCGTCGTAGATCCATAAGTTAATAGTGTTTTTGGGTTTTGAAATTGATTTTATTAAAAAACATTCATAAGGTTTATTTGTGTATTGTAGTGCCCAAATTAGCTACTATCCCAAAAGGTCATAAATCCTAAAGCCCCTAACCAATAAGTGCTAGGTCAGAAGGAATGCTACCAAGATGACAACCGGGTACATAGCGGCATAGTGGATAACAAAGCGTCACACCACACACCTTATACGAAATAACTTGCTTACATAGTGAAAAATCGATCAACTATTTGGTTCCCTTAATTATAGAGACGATGTATACACTAATCGACCACAACCGTGAAGAACAAAGATATGAAAGTGGTAATGACCAAAATGTCGCTTACTTTGACTTAGGAAAAAATCAGTTGAAGCAGCATAAAAGAATAATATGCATGTAGTCTAGGCCCAATTAAGTCTAGATAGGCCCAATAATGTTGGACAAGAATACACATAGCTAAGCCCAGTTCATTGTTTGACTTAAAGTAAAACGAGATTAATCTCCTGTAAATAAGGGTGGACTCCAACAATTAAAAGTACACATTTTCATTGGTGATTAAACTAATATTTGACTTTGAAAACTTTGACTGACTTGATCGTCAAAGTTTTTTTTGCAGGAAAGCCCCCATGTTCGACCAAGTATTCGGTAACGAAGACATAGCCAACAAGACCATAGAGTACCCATCCGAGAAGTTTCAAGATTGTAGTAAGATAATGTTTGAGTTTCATAATAACTTAATATTGTCTATCCGAGAAAAAAAATTGTGCATGAGGGTAGAACCTGATGTTCTGATTGCATATGCAACTGATTTTGAAAACTTGTATGTGTTGTGTTTAATTGATTAATTTCGACCATATTTATTATTAAATTGTGTTTTTTAAGAGTACGACACTGGTGATTTTTTACTTATCATGATGGATTGCCTTTACAAACCATTAAGAACCTTTATGAAAAGAGTTTTGCAATATTCTTGATGCCAATAATAAAAGGCTAAAATATACTTTCAGTTCTTACTGTTTTAGTAATTCTCGTTTTGATCATTTAAGTTTACAATGTTACCTAAAATGGCTATTCTGCTAGACACATTATTAATGCTTACAATTTTGAAATATTTAACATAGTCGCAGTTTTTAATTGCCATATGGCTAGAATAACTTTTAATGTAAGAAAAAGTTAATGAATTTTGTATTTAGTATTTAATAATTATTTTTCTCTTTTACTTCTTAAAATATTTAAAAATTTTGTACTTAATCTCAAAAAAAGTATTTATGTATAATTTACTTTTACAATTATATTTTACTCTTTTAGGATGTGTTTGGATTAGAAGATGAATTTGGAGAAATAGATTTAAGTGAATTTGAAAAGAAAAGAAGATGAAGTTGTGATTGTTTTGATTATGGAAAAGATGATGTGATTTGAATAAATTTAATATGAAAGTTTGTGTATGATGTGATGAGTATGATATATTAAAAAAATGTTATAGTGAATAATGTTAGATGTTTACCAAATTATCCTTAATAGAAATTGTGTTATAATTTTTAAAACAAATTAGTGAAAATTGTGTGAAAATAAATTTTAAATTTTTATTTAAAATTGGAAAATGTTATGCATAAAGGCACTGTATGAAGTCAGAAACTCTCGTGCAAAAAAAGTTGAAAAAAACCAAAATGAGGGGTTTCTTAAATATTTAGGGACATATGCGTAAAAGCACCCGTATGAGGTGATTTTCCCTTCTACTCTTCATAGTTTTGCAGGTGATAGAAGAGCAAACAAATTTGCATTTCTTCGCTTGCAATTCATCTCATTTCTCTACTCTTCACACTTCATTTTAGTCACGTTCAACAACTGCATATCAGTTTTCGTGAACAGTACTTCTTCAGAAGCAAACAGAGCGTTAAGGGATTCTAAATAATTTCATTTTTTTTTACTTTAGAGTTTGTTTATTATAATAACTTATATGATAATGAAGAATCACGTCAACAACACAGAGAAGATGGTAGAAGGATTTGGGAGGTTTAAAACAAATTTAAGAATGAAGTGTTTTTATTTATTAATAAAATAACTTATGTTAAAATATATTATAATTTTATTTAAAATTTATTTTTTAAATTTTTTGCGATGTAAAGTTATTTATTAATTTCTTCTAATTAAGCTTATTTAATATTTCTTTTTCAATAGATAAAGATCTGTCTAATTTTTGTTGAGATATTGTTGATTTCTTTTCTCTTTTCTATTGTTGCTTTCACTTATATTTATATTATTTTTATCTTTGTTGCTTTCACTTATATTTATATTATTTTTATCTTGTTCATTCAAAGAGCACTCCACATATACTAACTAATGTATCAGATTGAATTACTCATGTAATATTCAAAAAAAAAAAAAACAAGGAGTCAAGTACTAAAATAAGTTTATAATTAATTGAAAAAAAAAAGTGTTAGCTCATTAAATAGCATTTTTATTACCAATAAAAGTTAGGTTAAATTATTCTTTTGGTCCCTCTATTTGTCATGAAATTTCATTTTAGTTCTCAGGTTTTTCATTGTCTCAATTTGGTCCTCATTTTTTTAAAATTTTTTTTAAAATTTTTTAATTTTTATAGAAATATTTAATAAAAACATTAATTTTTATAGAAATATTTAGTAAAAAAATTAATTTAATAAAAACATTAATTTTAGTAAAAAATTAAAAAAAAATGAGGACCAAATTGAGACAACGAAAAACTTGAGGACCATAATGAAATTTCATGACAAATAGAAGGACCAAAAGAACAATTTAACATAAAAGTTAACAGTCACTCATAATATTTTAATTAAATTTTAATTCTCAAACATAATTATAAAATTAATTTAATAGAGGTACTAGGGATGACAATATGAACGGGTTATGCAAGGCAGCTTGCAAGAAAAAGACTGTGACGAACTGAGTATTTTAGCTCGTCTTTCATAACTCGAAATTCGTTTGGGCCAACGACAGGTTGGTCCACATTTAACCCACATAACTCGCTTTACTTAAATTCCTAAAATCTAACAGCATGTCGTGTGTATTTCTTTTAAGTAATTTGCTCATTCGCTTTCTTCTCTGGTCCATCTAAAAATAACTCGCTCATTCGAGTCCAGTCCATCCAAAACTAGCCTCCTCACTTACATTTATTCCCTTGTGTCAATTCACTTCAAAGTCAATTCTATTTTTAATAAGCTTGTACTTTAGAGTTATAAATTATAAAATTATGAATATTACTTATTTTAATAAATAGGCCTATAAAAATTATTATTTCTACTAATTTAATTAAATTAAAAAAAATTATTAAATTCTTAGGCACTATGCGGGCCAAACGTTATACAGGACGAACCAAAGAAATTAGTTTGCAATTTTTATGCGGACAGGCCAACCCAATCCGCTTCTTGCGGACCAATTACGGGACAGGCAATAACAGGACGAGTCCATCTGCATTGCAACCTTTAATTAGTACTAAACAAAAAATTTTGGAAACAATTTTTTAGAAGACCTAAAACAAGGATTTGACTTGCTTGAGCCTTAAGCTGACTTGACGTATAGATAATATAATTACAATGAACAAATAGATAAAAAAAAATTAGGAAACAAAAATTAATAAAATTGGGAAGCAAAATTAAAAAATAATTACAAAAGATTGTAAGTCATTTTTGGCAACCAAAACTTGTTAAAGTTTTTTTTTTTCACAATTATAAAAGACCTCCAAAACCAAAATCTAACTCATTTGGATACTGACTTTATAAATCCACAAAGGTTAGCCTAAATATTGGATATATGAAACACATACAGGAAAGAACAAGTGTAAATAACTCAATTCCTTATCACTTTCTACTTAATATAATACAAGTTCACGTCTTCATCCCATATTACCGTACTCAACGCTAATGAAAGAGAATTAAAATGCCTCGTCAAAATTTCTGAAAGTGGCCTTAATGTGAAAATATTTGAGTTGTGTATAATTGTGATTATTGTACTAGTAATAGATACCATGTTACAACTAAGGCATAATATTGAAATTTAGTATGACAATAATCATTGTGACTAGGTTTATAGGACGAGAGAGTTGAGACATAATAGTTTTAATTGATTGGTAAGGTAAGGTTATATATATTATAACAATTTCTCTTCAAATTTGATTTTGCATTTATTGGATGAATTTTTAATTAGATACTTTTATGTTGGAATCATGTGTTTTGTAACCATGTGATGTGAGTGAAAGAATGCTAGAATATTTTTTAATAATTATTGTAGTTTTCAAATAAATTGTGACTTCTAGGTTTTCGAAAAATGACCTAATGTCACAATATTTGTAGATGATAATTTTCTAATGGGATGTACACCTATTTTTAATCCATGTGGACTATAATGTTTGCTTTAACCTTTAGACCATGATTGGTAGTGCTTTTATACATGGGACTTGGTGCCTTGCACCATCACAATAACTTGATCACATGCCCTACCCCTCTATCCATCAATAAGGTTTAGAGACTAACCACGCATGTAAAAAAACTTCACGAATTTGAATTTTTTATTGAGTTTTTAGTGTTTTTTTTAATTGATATATTAAAAAACGGCTTAAATACCTTCTTGTCCTCATTTTCGTAGTGTTTGTTGCGGATGGTCCTCATTTTGACAGAATGTTTAAAATGGTCCTCATTTTTACCGAATGTTTAAAATGGTTCTCATTTTCGCAATTCGTGTTTTATTTGGTCCTTTTCTGTAATGTCGTTTAAATCATTAACGGAACATTGTACAGGTGGCACAGTTTGTATTAGGGTGTGTTACGTGTACTGTACAAGTGGCTAATTAACATTAATTTTTCAATTTAGGGGAAATTTTGCAATTAGGAAATTTCTTCATCTTCGTCTTTCTTGAGCTCGGAATGAAGTGGAGAGTCAAGCATTGTACTGCATTTTGACTTTCCTTAAACTTCGTTCAATTTCACTTTTGTCAAACATTGATGTAGTGCATTTTGATGAGGATGAATTAATGTTATGAATTTAACTTCTTTCAGACTTAGATTAGTTTAATTTTTTCCAAGCTTACATCAATATCACTTACTATGCTCAGATTAAGATGTCATTTTAAACATGTTGGGACTAATATCAACATAATCAAACTAATTCATTTCTTCATTTAACAATAGTACAAAACAGATTGGACTTTAAACAGATTGGAACCACCACTCTGTAAATCAATAAACCAAAAATTAAAACCAATTTATTATTAACACAGAAATAAAAACAGATTGTACCCAAAATTTTCTACCAATATTCTTTGGAGTTTTTGCCATCCTCAAAGTTGCCATCTCTCCGCAGCTACAAATTGGGGTTAATCCATTTCTCGTTGAACCACCAACAGTGCACGAAGTGATACAACACGGTTGCCTCCAACGATTACAACCAGAGGTAAAGGAAGAAGATTGGGACTGTAACATACCTATATAATGGGATTGCAGGAAGAAGATTACAGCAACACCAATTGAGAATGGAGGAACAAGATTGCCAAAACTCACCAACTGCCCAAACATTCCTTACCAAAACCCTAGCTCACTTATTTAACCCCAAATATCTAATTACCACACCTGTATAGTACACGTAACACACCTTAATACAACCTGTGTCACCTGTACAATGCTCCGTTAATGATTTAAACTGCGTTACAGAAAAGGACCAAATAAAACATGAATTGTGAGAATGAGGACCATTTTAAACATTCGGTAAAAAGGAGGACTATTTTAAACATTCTGTCAAAATGAGAACCATTCGCAACAAACACTACGAAAATGAGGATCAAAAAGGTATTTAAGCCTTAAAAAAATTAATATATTTTAAAATATTAAAATTATTTTACATAAATGTATTTTTAAAAGTCCAACAGAATAATAATACTAAAAAAATCAACAGAATCTAGGCTCAAAATTGGATGTATCATCTATATCTTTAGGTGATTTGTAACCATGACTTCAACAAGTAAAAAAATAATATAACGTACTAATCTTGCATAATTTTAAAGTTATTTTGTGACTATTTTTCTTCAGTTCATTTGTTCGAAATAATTGAAACTAAAGAACAAAAATTTTTGATTGACATAGAGCAATAAATAGAAATGTAATTAATGGTAATAAGGTAACTACAAATAAATGTAACTTGTGTGACATAACAATAGTAGTTATTACAGATCTGTTGAAATAACAGCATACAAAATGAAAACGTACTATTGTCTAGCACATAAAATTGAAGAAATAAACAAATAATCTTCTTTTAGGTATATTTTAGGTATAGTTAATGCAATTTTATGGAGACAAACCATTAAAAGGAAAATACTTCAATACTTTTTCATAGGATAATTTGGAATCTCTTTGATACTTTCTCTCATGTTACTACTATTCCATGTTGTAATTATCAAATAATATTGTGTTAGATAGTGGCAGAATTGAACAAAAATTTTAAAGAGTCAAATTATATTTGTTATATATAAATTATTATTTTTAATTAAAAAAATTCATTTTCTCACATCATTTTCTATATTCAAAACAAGCACTCATGACAATATAATCTAAAAATAATATGACAATAATATATATATATATATATATATATATATATATATATATATATATATATATATATATATATAAGAGTAACATAAAATTTATCATCAACAATAATATATTAAAAAAAATAAAAGTAATCTTTAGTGAGAGTGCTCATCTACCAGGGGCAAACCATAACTTTGTTAGGGGAAGCCATGATTCTCTCAACCATTTTTTTACTTTATTTTATTTTCTATATATTTAAAAAATATATATATATATATATATTATTACTTTATTTATATTAATTTCAAAGATTTTTTTAATTTTATTTTCTATATATTTTTTAAAAATATATATTTATATATTATTACTTTCTTTATATTAATTTAGTTTGAAAAAGCTTTTTGGAAATTTAAAAATCACATTTTTCCTCTCTATTATAATTTCTTATACTTCTTTATTTGGTTTTTATGTATTTCGTGTCTCCATCTCTTTCTCTCCTCTTATTTTCATCTCAATTTTCACCATCAATTCCTTATTATTTTCAAAATCAAATTGCACCAAGGCAAAATTGATGAGTATAACAATTTCTTCTTTTGAATAATTTCATTTTTTATCTATTTTTTTCGAAATAATATGTTTTTCTCTTGTATGTGACTTTTCTACGCTTTAGGCATATCTCTATCTGTTAGAGATCATAAAAGCATGCTCTAATTGTTGATCAAACTCTTCTTTGTGTAAATAGAGTTTTTTAGGCTTTGAAGTTGTGTAAGGGAAGAACAGGATTAAGAATCCACTCTAAGGTAAAGGAAGCTAATCAATTAGAAGTTATTAGTTTTCTTAAAATATTGAGTCTTGCTTTTAAGATTTAATTTGGGGATATTCATAATTTTATCTTGTTGTAAATAGGTGAGAGGTGATAAATTTATATTAGAAAAATTTTGGTAAAGAGTAAAAGAATTTATTCTTTTTTTAAGAGGAAGTCTTGTGATGAAGATGAAAAAAATGCATCTGCGTGATCTAAAATTGAGAAACTTCATGAGAATCCAAAAATTGAAGAAAATGAAAAATAACTCTTTAAGGTTCCTAAAGTTACATATAATGAATTTGAAAATGCTTTAGAACATGATCCAGGGAAGCGTATTCAAATTTGGCAATACCATCCAAATCAAATTGATGAGGTACGAATGACTTATCTAAAAGGGGGTTCAAATGCATTTAGAAAATTATTTGTTGTTTGGTAAAGATGATCATCCAAGAAGATTTCAGAACACATGGTTTAGCTTATTTCCTTCATGGTTAGAGTATTCGCTATTAAAAGATGCTGCATATAGATTACCGTGCTATCTTTTTAGTAAAAAACCAAGTGGACGACCTGACTCAGATGCTTTTATTGTTATAGGTAATTAAGTTGATTTTCATTGAATTCTAATTGGCAATGAGTTGATTGTCATCAACATGATTTAACTTTTTAAGTGTTTTTTTTAGGTTTAAAAGTTGGAGGAAAGTTAACAATGGAAAAAATTGTGCTTTCCTTAAACACATAGGAAAGGATCTTTGTTCACCACACAATATTGCAATGTCTGCTTGTTAAGACTTGTTAAATCAAAATTGCCAAATTAGGAATGTTATGGAAGTGCAAAGCTCAGATCAAATTATGAAGAATCGGTTACGTCTCAAGACTTCAATTGACACGATTCGTTTTTTATCACTTCAAGCTTGTGCTTTTAGAGGTCATGATGAAACTACTGAATCGAGGAACCAAGGTAATTTTCTTGAGATGATAAAACTCACAGCATCATACAATGATGAAGTTGCAAAAGTTGTATTGGAAAATGCTCTATACAATTCCTAATATACTTCACATAAAATTCGAAAGGAGTTATTGAATATTCTTTCTAATAAAGTTAAAAATTCAAATTAATCTTCTCTTGGAATACCCAATTTCCTCACGAATATGATTTTTCATTTTACTAGAAAAAATATTCACTATAAGCTATATGCAACATCTTTTAATGGTGAATACTCTAACCATGAAGGAAATAAGCTAAACCATGTGTACTAAAATCTTCTTGGATGATCATCTTTACTAGACAACGGATAACTTTCTAGATGCATTTGATATGGACCTCATTTTAGATAAGCCCTTCGTACCTCATCAATTTGATTTGGTGGGTATTGCCAAATTTGAAAACGCTTCTCTGAATCACATTCTAAAGCATTTTCAAATTCATTATATGTAATTTTAAGAACCTTGGAGAGTTGTTTTTCATTTTCTTTAATTTTTGGATTCTCATGAAGTTTGTCAATTTTAGATGACATAGATACATTTTTTTCACCTTCATCACAAGCCTTCCTCTTGAAAAAAGAATCAATTATTTCACTCTTTACCATAATTTTTCTAATATAAATTTGTCATCTCTCACCTATCTACAAAAAATAAAATTATGAATACCCCAAATTAAATCTTAAAAGCAAGACTCAATATTTTAAGAAAACTAATAACTTCTAAATGATTAGTTTCCTTTACGTTAGAGTGGATTCTTAATCTTGCTCTTCCTAAAATAACTCTATCTACACAAAGAAGAGTTTGATCAACAATTAAAACATGATTTTATGATCTCTAACAGATAGAGATATGCCTAGAGCATAAAAAAACCACATACAAAAGAAAAACATATTATTTCGAAAAAAAAAAGATAAAAAATGAACTTTCTCAAAAAAAGAAATTGTTCGATCCAAAATATTTCTTAACTCATCAATTTTGTCTTGGTGCAATTTGATTTTGAAAATAATAAGGAATTGATGGTGAAAATTGAGATGGAAATATGAGGAGAGAAAAAACTGGAAGCACGGAAGAGAGAAAAACCAGATAAAGAAGTATAAAAAATTATAATTAAGAGGAAAAACGTGATTTTTAAATTTAAAAAAAAAATTCAAACTAAATTAATATAAATAAAATAATAATATATAAATATTTTTTTAAATATATATAAAAAATATAAAAAAAAAATCGTTGGGGGAATTATGGCTTCCCTCTCAAAGCTAGTGTCAAAGCTATGGTCTGCCCTTGGTCCTAGATGTAGAAACACAAACATGGTGATTTTGTAGGCTGAATTTCCGGTTAGTATTCATGGTTATGATCTCCTTCAAAAATTCGTTAAGATATCTTTTAACAATCCATTAATCTGGGCATTAGTTACACATGTTGCTAATTAATATGATATTGAAATTTTCAATCAGTGTTGCTGAAACACCACACGGTACAATAGTAGGATGGAAATACTTTAAAATTTTGTATTAAAATATAGAGCTTATGTAAGCACATATATATATATATATATATATATATATATATATATATATATATATATATATATATATATATATCACTTAAATATAATATTATTACGAGAAAATGGCATTCCATATTTTGGTTGACACCTCATCCTTCAAAAATCATGTTTCATAAGGATATGTATATAGAAGAAAAGAAAAACACAATACAAACAAATATGGAACCGAACCTAAATCCAAATCCATGTAATCAAGAAAACATATATATTCACGTAATTCTAAGAAAATCTTGAGTGATACATGTAGAAAAAGTTCCAAACCAGACTTCACATCCAAAGTAGCTAATTTATCAACATACTTATTGCTTTAGAATATAAGCAATGAATCATAGTCATATAATATTTCCATATGCTTCCAAAACACCAATGTATAATACTAGGATTACTATTAAAAGAACTAACAACAACATAAATCATTTTCCAACTTTTCAGCCATAAGAAAGTTCAAGCAAATATAGCACCCATAACAACTCAGGCAATATCAATCTCAAGATAAGAAAAAAAAATTACATATATTTACTTCTACTTTCTCCACATTTAAAGTGGAAAACTAAATAAGGAATAACTTTCAATTATTGACACTCCCACGAGAATTCTTTAATATTTTTTTCAGTGAGAGTTTTTAAAACAAAGTCTTCTAAAACTATTTTAAAACAAATCCATATTTTAATGTTTTTAAAACAAATAGTCTAAAACTATATTATCAAACTATTGATAAGGCCTAGAAAATCACTCAAATATGGATTTTGTTCTAGATCTTTTATAGGAGCTTTCGTAGTCAAAAGTTTCTTCTAAATTGGACAATAAAAAGTTGTAGACTATTTGTTGTTCTTTATTTCTTTTTTGACAGTGTGGATTTTCGCCTGGAGATCGTGGATGATAACAGGTTTGGTAGTAGATTTTTCTAGCCTTTTGAGAATTGGCTTAAGATTGTACCTTTTGGTGATTATTGTTCGTAGTTTGTTCTAAGGTTTTGTTTGAGCTTATTCAAATAAATAATTTTTTTTGTGGAATTTAAAATGAAATTGATTGTTTTAAATAAGAGATCTTGCTCTTTTATTAAAATATTTACTATTGAAGTGTTGTCACATGATAAATCTTGTTCATCATTTTGTATTTCATTAAAAATTTCTTTAGAAGATTCTGGATTAGATTCCTCTTCCGAAGTTTCCACTAGATCTTCTTTTAACTTTGGTTTTAGATTGAAAGTATTGATTTTCTTTTTGAGTTTAAAGTATTTACTTGTGTGACGTGGTTTTCTTCTACTGTAACTAACAATGTTTTTAGACATTTGAGTCGTTGGTTTGTCTTCTAGATTTTCGAAACCATGTTTTATTACATATTGGTTCATGTTTTGCTATCTTTTTGGTTTTCTTTGTACAAAAACTTTCCAAGTCTTTTCTATTTTGAGTTTTTTCCTTCGCAAATTATATTTGGAGCTTATCGTTTTCACACAAAAATTTGAAACTCCTTTTTGTACATAGGATATTAGTTAACCGAAAGTCACAGATGACAACGAATAACATTATCATGGATTAGCTTTTAATTTTAGTCCTAACCTTATCTCCTACTATATATATATATATATATATAATAATAATAATAATAATAATAATAATATTTTATATAATATCATATATTTTTAAAAAACCAGAGTGCGATTCTCGCCACATGGATGATAAATAATTGCGAGAATTTGCTTCATCACCAAAATCCCCTAAACGTGATCTATTTTTAGAAGTGTGTTTAGATGGGTAATCTTTTCTTACAGTACGCTAAATGCAATTTTTATGGCAACGTGTGCCAGGAACAAAATTTACACATGGAGACTTGTTTGTGTTCGACACAGAATCACGCTAATAGTTTTACCGTAACAGATAAAGGCGCTACAAAAGATTAATTGCGGCGGCGATGGCAAGTAATGCATTTAACTACAATCTGACAGAATGAGTTTTCTTTGAATGTGTTCCTCACAGTTCGCGTCCCGAATAAGCTTTTTTCCTTTACTGTCTCTGCAAATTTAAGAAAAATCAACGAAACTGGTTTCTTTCTTCAAGACCCATCAATTGCAGCCACTAAAACCAAGAGCCAAGAAGAATCAAGATCCTTTTTTTTCTCTCACCAAGAAGATTAGAAGATCTCGTCCTTCGTGGGTTCTCCACCGTTTCTCTTTTTGCTGAGCCTTTGAACCCTGCTTCAAGATTTTTGAACATAAAGTGAATTAATTGAGAAATTGAAGAGAACTTGAAACGCCCCAAAGACTCAGAGAGAAGAAACGATTCAACGACAGAGAAAAAGAGTGGAAATAACCAAACAAATTCTCATTCTCTTTCAACTTTCAACTCTTGAGACCGTTGATTTTGCTTGGAAGATTTTCATTCCCGAAGAACACGTTGCAGCCCCTTCGTTAGACCCATTCGCCGCGTAAACATAACCCTTCTCTGAAGTTAACCCCAAATCGCACCTTTATTTATTTTTTTCTCCTCTCGACACTTGAAACTTGGGAGATTGTATATAAAGAAACAAGATTTTAAGATTTGCAATGAAAATAATTCCCTTCCCTCTTTCTGCAAACTAAGAAATTACTTGCCTTCGACTTTGATAAATTGCCTTTTGGGATTCTAATATGAGTAGCAATGGCGAAACTCGTAATGGTAGTCTCGACATTAGGGCTTTAATTTGCCACGCTGCTGCTGGTGCCTCTGCAGGTAATTAACTTTGCCTTCGACCCTTTTCCTATTTTGGGTTCTTTATTATTGGGTCTGTGTCAATTTTGTGAATTTTGATTCTCAGTTGCTGTTTTGGTCACTTCTATGCCAATCTTTTCCAGAATGGCTTGTTTGAAAGCGTGACATTCAGTATTGATGGATTAACTATACAATTGCATTGTGCAGGAACAATAGCGGCTACATTTGTGTGCCCGTTGGATGTGATCAAGACTAGGCTACAAGTCCATGGCCTTCCTCAAGGGCAGAAAGGTATTTGTCTTTTGGTTGATTGTTTAGGCAGGGCTTTAAATTGTGTCCGGTGTTTTGTGTTGCAGTGGTGCAATTCAGATGTTGCAACTGCAACTCTTGGTGTGGTCTGAAATTGGAAACATTGACTTATTGCATGTCTGGTTCCACATTTTATGCTATCAGAGTGCTCCAATTTATAGTTTTTCCATCATATCTCATGATTTGTTGCAATTTCATTGGTGTATGAGGCAAAACCAAACTCGCAGTAAATAGGTCTCTGACAATGCTGTGGTTGAGGTTGAATTTTTGTTGAGATTAAGAAGTGTCAGATCATTGATAATTGACATAAGTTTATTGGTTCAATGTGTCCTTGAGAAGATTTTGCGAAGGTTTTATCGAAGTGCTTCTCCTTCTGAGTGTTTAGTGTTTGTGATTCTGTCATCAACATGTAGTCTAAATTTGGTTGGTGATCTTGGTTCAATTCAAAGTGTCAAAGATTTACAGCTCTATGTATGAATTATGTCTAGCATTTGTTAAGTGATTAATTTTTTAGCCTAACTTTTGCCGTTCTCCTAGGTAATGTCATTGTCACAAGCTTGCAAAATATAGTAAGAAATGAAGGCTTCAGGGGAATGTACCGTGGCCTTTCACCGACGATACTGGCGTTACTTCCAAACTGGGCAGTGAGTTTGTTTTCCTGTTGCCTCTAACTGATGGCTGTTGTAGTTAAAGATGGTTGTTTAAGCATTATTACCTCCCATCTTTTCATGTCTTACACACAAACTCTTAAAACATTAGCCCAAAATTTGGCGTAGCATGGATCATGTTTATAAAAAAACTAACGTGGTCAATTGTAAAAAGGTTTCCCACAATGCAAAGGTACGAGAGAGGGTCATCTATGCAGCTTTATCATTGCATATGCAAATAGATTGCTTCCAGATTCAAACCTATGACCAACCCATCAGCAATGTGCAACTTTCCCATTGTGCAGGGCTTGGTCTTATGCATATCTGATGATAGTCTTCATAAAAAATGTATTTGTCTCATAATTCTTGTCTGTGATACAGTCTTCACCTAGTTACTTGCTAATATATTCTTCATTATCACTAGTTTGGAAAATTCTTTGTCTCCTTAAGAGATGTTTTTTGTACTTCATTTTTATCTTCATTTTTGTAATACAATCTACTTTTATGTTCAGTCTTCTTTTCTGTTTATTTTTAGGCATAGCGATAAACAAGCTTTTCCATTTGTTCTTAAATATTAACTGATGATCTTTATAATCAATTCTTTTTGACGCATAATCCTGTCTAGATTACAGTCTTCATTAAGGTTCTTCCTAATATTGTTCGTTAATCATTACCACTGGTTTACAAAAGTATTGGTAAAAGAATGTGTTAACTTTCTTTATTTGCTTCATTTTATTATAGAATCTAGTGTTTATGTTAAGTCTCCAATTCTATTTGGGTCAAGAGATAAAACAAAAATTTGTGTCTGTTTTAGAAAAAATTATTTATTGCTCTCTTGTATGGTCATATTTTATTTGAAATAAATCTCGATGTGTTTAATCATTCACCAGTTGCATCTACTTTGTCCATGAGGATCCTTTTTCAAAGCATTGATTAATCGTTTCTTTTTATATTAGATTATGGATTATCTTTATTTTACTGTTGAATTCTATGATGTTGTCTTTTCAAATAATATAAAGTCTATTGCAGGTTTACTTCACAAGTTATGAGCTATTAAAAGGCCTGCTTCGTTCACGCGGTATATATTATCCCAATCCTCAGTACTTTTTACACATTTATGTTTTTCTCTTTAAGTATGAGTTCTTCAGATCTAATATTTAAATACTAAATTTGTCAAAAAAGTGATTTTTGGAAGTATTAGTTGTTCAGATCTAATATTTAAATTTGATAGATCAACTATATTTTTATTGATGTTCTTTATTTGAAATACTCCACCAGATGGTTGCAAGGAACTCACAACTTTTGGACATATGACAGCTGCTGCTGGTGCTGGTGCAGCAACGGCAATTTCTGTAAATCCATTATGGGTTGTTAAGACAAGACTTCAAGTAAGTTTCGATAAAGTTTACTCTTAAAACATTAGTTGTTTGTTTCATCTATTCATAGATAAAAGATACATTGTTTATTCTTTTTTTTTTTTCTTGATACCCATTAGACACAAGGAATGAGGCCCGATGTTGTTCCTTACAAGAGTGTTCTTTCTGCTCTGACAAGGATTACACACGAGGAAGGATTAAGAGGCTTATATAGGTCAGTTTCTTTGTCCTGGTTTCAAGTTTGATGATATGGGCTTATTAAATTGTGACAATAATCTTGAGACAAAACTTTTTGTGTCTAACTTTTTTGCTTTTTGCTTTTGGCACTATTATTTCTCAATGATCAGTGATCAACAGATTACACGTTAATTTCTTTTAACGCTTTTATTTTTGCTGGCACTCTGAGATGAAAATTTGCTTTCTCTTTTTATATATATTGTTAAAGGTTGGATCATTGAGAAAATTTTCTGTTTGAAATTGTTAAGTGGAGTCTGTTTTTGTGTATTTAGTTGACGTAGAGTATTTTGTTAATGTGAAACAGTGGCATTATTCCTTCATTGGCTGGCATAAGTCATGTTGCAATTCAATTTCCAGCATTTGAAAGGATGAAGTCGTACATGGCAGAAAAAGGTATGGATGGATGCCTACTGAATTAAGTGTTCATTCATTCAGCACTTCTTGAAATAACTGACTTTCTGTTTACTTTTGTACGTGTTGCTCATCAAATGAAACTTTCCAATATTTTAGATAACACAACTGTTGATAAGCTAAGTCCTGGAAGTGTTGCCATTGCATCATCAATTTCAAAAGTGTTTGCCTCTGTAATGACTTATCCACATGAGGTATGTATGACCTCTCTCTCACTAAATTTATATGGATGGATCATAACCTGAGTTCGGGAAAATAAAAACACTCTTTGCAATTTTAGAATTTATATATTAAGAAGTAGACTTTAAGCCTAACTTAACCTTACAAAATCGGCTTGTAAGGTGAGGGTTGTACCCACTTATATACTATGAAATTGTCTTATCTCTAGTAAATGTGAGACTTTCAACATTATCTTAAATATTCGAGATGTACATATTTTTCTATCAGGGAGAAGGTATTAGAGATCCTACATCGACTAGATATAAGATCTATTTACATTATATAAGTGAATGCAAACCTCATCTTTAGTTTTATACGAATATAAGTAAGTTTTCTAAGATTAATTTAATTTAAACTTAAAGTGTTGTAAAAATCAATTTTCTGAAAAAATAAACTTCTCTATGAGTGAAAAGTTGTATTTTATGATTAAAAATCGTATTTAAAATTTCAAAATATCAGGTAATACGATCCCGGCTGCAAGAGCAAGGGCAGGCAAAAAGTAATGGGATCCAATATACAGGGGTTATTGACTGTACGAAGAAGTTGTTTCAAAAGGAAGGCATTGCTGGGTTTTATCGTGGTTGTGCAACAAATCTCTTAAGAACAACCCCATCTGCTGTAATTACATTCACTAGTTATGAGATGATACACAGATTTTTGCAGGGAGTTGTACCCCAGGATAAGGGGTATCCACAACATGGCTCTTCTAAATCCAATGAACTGAACAAACCTCAGTCAAAAGCCGAAGCCAGTGGCACTGATATGGGGCATCCACCGTCTCAGTCTAACATGAAAGCTTCGTCAATTCCTCTCGGAAACAAAGAGCACCTAACAAGACATTGATTCAGTTATGTTTACATTTAGTTTCTAACTTAGAGGATCTCATATCTTTTTTGTCCAAAGAAATAAACAAGTGTGAATAAGGTCATGTTCTCAATCATAATAGAATGGAGGAATATACGTGCCATTTACATTTAAGCTTTTTGTGTTATTCAATCTCTTTTGCTAGTAAATAATAACTTTTTGGTTTGAAGTTGGTGCTTTAAGTTTTTGTATTTTTTATATTTTGATATTCAATAAATATGTTAATTTGTTGTTGAGATTACTTCCATGTTAACCCTGTCATTATGTAATTATCTTAAGGTAATTGAAAATGATATGTATTGTTTTAATTCCAACCTAAACTTAAGTTTGGAGAGATTAGAACGTCTTTTTCTTTAATTTTGGAGAACCAAAATTAAAATTACTCCAAATTTCACGTGAACATTCCTATTTATAGACCATAAATGAGAACACCACATTATTCTTCATAAGTCTTCTAATGCAGGGCCACACCAAGACACCAACACATATCGGGAATTAACTACGAGAGATTAGGAAAGGGACATCTCTCTGTATAAACATATCTCCCTTGTTCAAGTTATTTCTTTTCTATTTATTATTTAAAAGAAAACATTTGTAAAAAAATATTTTATTTTAATTAAGTTAAAAACCTATTAAATATTATATTGTCTTTTCAAATTAATACAAATTGTACCCCAATATCTATATACACTATATATATTTTTTTATATATTTACCTTCAAATTTAATAAATAAATTATTTAATCTAACTTGTAATAAAAAAAATAACTGATAATTTACAACAATTGCTAATATATTTTACAAATATTACCGATAAATAAAATACAAAAAATTTAATTCTTATTAAAATAATATAATATTCAAGTTTTTATCGTTAACTCAATAAATTTAAAAGACAAGATTAAACTAAAAATTAAAAAAAAACACTATGATTTTTTACTCTTTGGATTTGTCTCTGTTCTGTTATTTCTGGTGCCAACATATACTTATGTACCTTATACGGGTGTCACCTTTTTTTCTAAAAACAAATTAAATATTATATTATTCTTTAAAATAAACACAAACTGTACCTCAATATCTATATACTATATATATATATATATATATATATATATATAATATACTTTTCTATATATTTTCATTCAAATTTAATAAATTAATTATTTAATCTAAACTTATCATTCACAACAATTGCTAATGTTTTTTACAAACATTATCAATAAATATAATACAAAATATTTTACTTTTTATTAAAAAAAAATATGATATCACACTCTTTATGTATGTGAAAGATTGAAAGAGTGAAAGAGTAATCAGTAATCATATCATTCTGCACACAAATATAGATATAATTAAAAATTGAAAATCAATTATATTTAAGTGATAAGACATAGATAGTAAATAAATACAACTTTGATTCTAAAAACTTTATAGTAACGTTCAAAGATGTAAAACCCCCTTAATTAAACCATCTCTTTTTCTCTCTTTGTTAGAATCCAAAAACACATCTACTTCCACCCTCCCCCTCTGCTATCAAATTCTCCTCTAAACTTCTCCTATTTGATCAGTTCCCTCACCAAATTCCTTGCATTATGTGACCAGATTCTGGAAGAATAGACTCAACTGAACCCTCTGGTGCTTCAACCCTCAACTCCCTTCCTCCTCGGTAGGTTCCATTTTCGTTTTAGTTCAATTCCAGCTAGAATCCATCGTTTTGTCTCTGAATTCTGGGTTTAATTATGGGATTCTCTCTTCTCTATGTCTTGGTGATGAACTTCTAGGTTAATTTAAGATCTCTGCCTCCTTGATACCAATTTAAACCTCACCAAGATCAAATCTTAGCAAAAGAGGTAAGGGAAGCTAACCTCCACTTAATTTTCAAGTATTTAGAGCCTTTGTGTGCTTGAATGGTATGATTCTTTGCTTAATTGCCATTTGGAACTACTTGTGGTGTGAAATTGGAATGTGGCATGAATTTCGTAACTCTGCATGTGAAGAACAGTTTGGAAATCCTGATAATTTCGTCCAGGTGAGTAGCTCTCGCCTAAGCGAAAGTATCAGAGAGTTACCTCTGTTGCTGCGAGAAGTCTCGCCTAAGCGAGTTGGGGTCGCTTGAGTGAGAGATCCTCTCGTCTAAGTGAACCAGCCTGGCCTGAGCGAGAATTCGCTCAGGTTTTTGGGTTGCCCACTGTAAGGGGTCTCGCCCAGGCGAGAGTAATCCGCCTAAGCGAGATTATTCCCTATCCTAGGCGAGATTCTCTAGCTTAAGCGAATTTCACTGTAGAGTTATGTTTTCTTCTCTGTTTTAGATGCACAATAGCTTTATTTAGTGCGATAATGTGATGTTTGCTTATAGTATGCTGGATAATAATGATTTGTAGTATATGCACATAATTGTATGATGAAAGTTTAAGGAATGAGATTGTGAAGGGATGAGATGGAACTAGGATTTCATGGAAATCCTAGGAAAAGTACTTAATGTGTGTAAGCACTTAAGGACTCAGATTTGGTTGGCATCCTGACGCTCCAATAATCCATTAAGACTCATGTAGAGTGTGATGGGTTATGTCGTGAGGAGTAGCAAGAGGTCCAAGTCTATGGACCCGATCAGTCATAGACACGAAGGGGACTTACCTTGGGAGTGGTTGGGTGATAACCCCTTGAGCCTAAACTCTGTAGAGTTTGGGAACCTTCACAGGTGCAAGCTACCAAGAGATCCAATGTGCTTACATAATCCAGATATTAAGTTAGAGTCGTGTACTGGTGTGTCTTGTAGTGGTGACTTGATTAAATTCTGATAGGTGTGAAATTATTTATTTACTTATATTCATGACTTCACCTCTTAATGTATGTTTGGTTAGCTTACCCTTCTTGCCTGGCTTGTTTTTCTTATGAATGTCTTCTTTTGTGATGACCACCTACGACTTGGTGTGAGCAGAGAAGGATCCAAGTGATGGTACTCCTCCCTTGGACCAGATCTGACCCGCGACTTTTGGTGTTTATATTGTATTTTGGTTCGTGCTTTTAGAATAGAGCATTTTGGGATGTACATGTTATATCTTTCCTTAACATAGGTTCTGTGAGTAGTTGGAAGTTTAAAACAAGTTATTTGGGATGACTGTATGAAACTCATGTATGGCTTTTCTGACTATATGCTTTGCTATATCATAATATGATATTCTGTTTAGTAGCTTAAAAAAAACTATTAAATGGGATGTTACAAAAGATATACAATAAAGTCAACAAAATTGAATTAGTATTTATGAGAAAGATAGTGGACAAGTATAAAGAAAATATAAAGAAAAAATAATTAATCAATATTTAATAAATTATTTTATATAAACAAAATATATTATGTAATAAATTATTTTAACTAAAGTATTTCTTTCAAAATAATTAACACAATAATTATCATGTTCAACAAATCCATCAAGTATATATAATATCACAACATCATATTCAAGAATTTTATTACTTTTTTATTTATACAAAAACAAATAATACATTATTGTTATTATAGTTAAATATGATATTAAATAAATTTTTTTATAATATACTATATTTTCTTATACACCTTCAAGCGTTATTTCATCTGAATCCAATAATCAATGATTTTTAAATCCACACAAATTACATATATTACCTAGTGAACATAATCTAAGGTCATCATATACCATACGCGTACTCCGACAGCAAACATTTTTCCTACCGATCTCAATTTCATTTTTTTTTTGTGAATCTTCTAGTTTTTGAAGTATTTCCATCATTGATATTAAGTGGTATTTTTTTTAACTTCTCCCTTCAAGTTCTGACATGAATTTCTGTGCTCGGAGAGATTGGTCATGATGACGCTCTTGATATTTTTTAATGCCTATTCAACAAAAACAAGTAATGAAAGACTACAAGAAACAAAGTTAGTAAAGAAGGAAAATGTCACTCTCTAAGTGTATACCCTCTACTCTTTTAGAAAAGTGTACCCTCAATCACTCAATCTTTGAAATAAAGAGTTAACTTTTCTGTAATCTGGTTATTATATCTAAACATCAAATAAAAGATGAGAAACTCACTAAGCACTATACCAAACAAAGGGATACAAACTTACCAAGCACGAAACTCAAGAAATTTTAAAGACAATAAACTAAGCATAAAAGAAGTAGTTAAATCAAGAAAGTATATATGTGACAAAGCAAAGAATAGGAAAAATAGAAAAACACTTCAGAAGACAATAGTAAGAATATCAATATATTATACTTACAATTAGAAGCTATTCAACAAACTAACTAATTTCTAAATTTGATATTACTCAATCTCAGAATACAACAGAACCCGTGCAACAGCCTCAAATCCGCAACAGCCTCAAATCCTACTGCTCCGCAACTGAAAATTCATAATTAAATAATATTCTGTTTATAACAGAATCAATAGTTAGTTTCTTTTTTCTGCTATATAACTCCTTTCAGTGTTACTTTGTACATAAGCTTTCATAGTAATAAATTCAGTTCAGTTTTTTCTCTCTTCCATTTCCGTTGCATTCTGCAAACCTTCTCTTTCTCTGTCAACGTAAACCTGTTTTTGCATCTAAGTTTCTTTTGTCTTCATGAGGCTGCATGGGGTTTAAGATGGTATTAGAGCTCTTCAAATGAAGAGCTCTGCTGCGTTTTTCTTCACTCTGATTGTTATCACTTGTAACTATTTTTCTTTCACCGTTTCTTGTTTTTCATCTTTGTGTTTCTTTTCAACATGGCTAAAGAAGAAGCATCGACGACCTTAACCAGTGAAAGCTACCTCTACCTTCATCCTGTCGAAAGCCCAGCCGTGGCTTTTGTTTCTCCTGTTCTTGACTCTACAAATTACCACTCTTGGAGCAAATCAATGCTCACCGCCTTGAGTGCAAAGAACAAATCCCAGTTTGTCAATGGTTCGGCCAAGACACCAGAGAAGGAAAATTCTTTGTTCAACGCATGGCAACGATGCAATGATATGGTTGTGTCGTGGATCATTCATTCAGTGTCTTCTAACATTAGGCAAAACATCTTTTGGATGGAAAATGCAGAAGACATCTGGAATGATTTGAAGGCAAGATTCTTCCAGGGAGACATGTTGCGCATATAAGATCTTCAAACAGAGGCTGGCCAATTGAAGCAAAGCGACTTAAGCGTAAGTGAATATTTTACGAAACTCCGTGTAATCTGGGACGAGCTTGAGAACTTCAGACCAGATATGGGGTGCACATGCAAA
>Ga0214542_1004908_pt1 | contig 26011 bp, 11 predicted proteins | sample CNSS1metaG_FD_160096 | JGI IMG/M metagenome (GOLD analysis project Ga0214542, IMG submission 160096) | Root nodule microbial communities from cowpea collected in UCLA plant growth center, Los Angeles, California, USA - CNSS1 | ecosystem: Host-associated > Plants > Roots > Nodule | place: USA...
ACAACAAAGTTTTTTTTTTTTTTTCCATTATTTGAAGTTGGAGTTTAATAGTTTGCCCCCAAACTTCTTTCTCCGGAGACCATTTCTGATGAAAATAAATTAACATAAGTTTTAATAGGTAGAAACAAGATTACTCATCTCTTGACCCAATCGATGTATAAACGGTTGCAACCATTATTCATTCGACCAAATCCCTATAGAATGAAAGTTTAAACCTAAACACATCTATTTGATTTTCTGAATTATTTCTTCTCTTATGAAGTTGTTCTTGATTTTTATTTTCTGCTGTTGATGATTGAAGGTAATTTAGTTTTACCATCAGAAATTCTGATGTCTGGAGAAACATCTTCCAACTTAAACAAAAATTTGACAATTTGGATTTATACTAAATAACATATTGAGAACTGTAATGTCTTTGCGGATGTGTAGAAGAACCCCAAGCAATAATAGATTGTTTGTTTATTTTTCTCACACTTTTAAGGTATTGCATGTTGTACTTTAGCTATTAGAACATGAAATAGCACAATTGCTAGCTCTATGTGCCTTTCCCTTTTCTTTTCCTTTGGAGATTGTAGGTGATAATTTGGTTTAGATTTGTCCTAATTTGTTTTCACCATGCTAGCCTTCTTACTAGGATGAAGAAATCACGAGCAGATGAGAAGATTCTCGGCTACAATGATGTGGTGCTTAGACAATCAGATCTTGAAATCCTTAGTGGTCCATATTATTTGAATGATAGGATTATTGAGTTTTATTTCAGTTATCTTTGTTCAAGCCATTCCTCTGAGGATATACTGCTGGTTCCACCATCCATTGCATTTTGGATAATGCAATGTCCTGTGGTTGAGTCTCTCGGTGATTTCATAGAACCCCTGCATTTGTCTGATAAGGCACTGGTTATGTTCCCCATCAATGACAATGATGATGTTGACAGAGCTGAAGGTGGTTCTCATTGGAGCTTAGTTGCATATTGCCGCAATGCTAATGTGTTTGTTCACCATGATAGTTGCAGAGGTATGAATGCAGCACCTGCCAAGAAACTCTATAAAGCTGTTGCTGGATACATGGGATCCTCTGGATCAGCTTCTGAGGCTAGCTTTCAGGAATGCACTAATTCACCCATGCAAGATAATGGTTATGACTGTGGTTTATATGTGACAGCCACAGCAAGAACAATATGCAACTGGCATGCAAATCATAAGAATGCGGATATGAATGATTTGTGGTTTTCTGCTGTGAAGGATCAGGTTACTTCTTCTGCGGTTGCCAGCATGCGAGGTGAGATCCTGGCCTTGATCAGAGATCTAATGGCAAGACATTGAGAATGGCATGTTCCAGCTTAAAATCTGTCTTATTTTGTATTTGGAGTCTTAAAGTTAAGTTTGAGCTTTTCTATATCTTCATTTATGAGAAGTATGAACCACAAATTTGAACTTAAAAATTTCAACACTGTTGGGTCTATTTGACCCATTTGAAGCAATGCATAGGAACAGTGATGTCCGATTATGTCCGATTATTTAACATTCATCGTTAGTGAGATCATATCATTTTTAAGTCTTATTCACAATATTGATTATTTAACATTCAACATTAGTGAGATCATGTCATTTGTAAGTCTTATTTACAATATTTTTCAACATGAAAAATATGTTATTTATTCTTATAACCTACAGTCATATGTCTCTTACGAGTATTGATATACCATTCAATATTAGTAATATTAGTTATTGATCCTCATCTAATTATTTATCAAATTATGATAATGAGTTATATCTGATAAAGAAAAGCAATCAAACCGAATTTTAAATTTGATTAGTGAAGAGTACTTTTGTACACAGAGGGGCAGAACATGTGCAAACATTTCAGAGTGGGACAATTGGTAAAGAAAAAAAATATTTTAACTAACATTTAAAACGTAATAATAATAAAAAAAAAAGACATGGCTATTCATTGTAGCTAGATCTGAAAACATAGATAGCGGGCAGGGTGTCAAAATGTTAAGAAGCTTTTACATTTGATACAATTTCCTGTTCTGTATGAAGCAATCTAAACTCTGTATATCCATCAACATGATTTAACCACTGGAAGTACCACGTCGCACGCAAAAGCAATCCTATTCTGCATTCCTGCATCACCAAAAGCGTACAAAATTAATTTAATGAAAGGTACAGAATAAAATGCCCATCATAAACTATACATTTGAGTCCACAAACATGCTAAACCCAATAAAAAATATCTAGATTTTATTCCCAACAAAAGCAGTAATCTATTGGCAACATGTTACTCATTCAATTTTAACAATGAGAAACATCTATCAGAAAAAAAATATAATTTTTACATAGGATATCTTCTCTTTTTCTGGCAAGACGGAGGATGCATGACATCTTTAACTACAAGATTAGTTGTTTTGCAATAAAAGATAAGGTATACCAAAAGTTTCAAAATTGGAGGTTATTTACATTCGGTAAACTAATCTAATCTCAAAATTGTTCCGATACATGACCATACATGACCCTCACCTCTTTTGGAAATTATTCACGTCGAGCTAGTGTCCACTGGATAGCTCCCTAGCACTCGCAAGAATGTAGCAAACTCCTGTTATGTGTATCGGTTTTAGAATATGTACTCACCAGTAAAACTTTCAATGTGCTTTAAAGGGTTAAATTAAAACCAACCTTTAGATGCCTTAGGGCATTTTGTGCATTCTGATTAGCCATTGATTCTTCAAAATCAACATAAAAAAGATAATCAAAGTACCTGTATAAGATAAGAACTACGGTCATAACAATCACTAGCAATATACCTTTTTCTTTAAGACAACACTCATAATGATTTTAAGTTTTTAATTAATTAGTTTAAATGATGAATGTGTTAGAGTTTAGAAAAAGATAGCTATGACTTTCAGCAAATATACTTGGAATTGCTGCTATCATCTGCTGCTCGCAGAGGTTGGTTTCGCAGAGGACGGCTTTCAATCTGTTCAAAAAACAAATGAATTATATAACTAGAAAGGCCTAAAAAGCATGCTTGCTAACCTCCTCAAAAGATATAACAGGTGATGCCAAGAGAGACAACAAACCTTTGTAAGGTTAACCTGACGCAATGCAAAAACAGCAAGAGCCTTGAAAAGAACCCCAGGACCTTCTTCTAAAGAAAAAACTATGCTTGTCTGACAAATCAATAGCAATATTTAATATTGATTAGTAAGCATAAAAACCAATCAATGTAGGAATCCGGAGAAATATGATGTTTTCTGTTCAATAATTTCTTCTATTTATTCTGAGTACCTTAAATGGCCTATCAGTGCCTGGAATTATAGGTTCTCGGGCTAACATTAAAAATCGAGTGACATTATCACTATCATCCTGCAAATGCAAACCTATTAGCAATGAAATCTACTGCGAACCGAAACTTCCAATAACAGGTCAAACTGATGCCATCAACCCAGACCTGAATGTCTTCAGCAAGTATATTCAAGCCATAGATCTTTGCAGCAGAATAACTAGCGACTGCTCCTGCATCTTGTAGTCCGAGCAAGGCAACTTGCTACAATTTGTAACAATAGGATAAGTGATACTAAAAAACAAGTAGGCAGTAGCAATACAAATTGAATCTCAATCGAATACCCCAAGGTACAACATCTAATCATGTCGTCAGAAGATGACAAGAATATGCCAAAATTCTCAGCAGATTAGAATTTGACCAAGGATGGACCTACTTATAACTAAGGCCTCTGTTTGGGATGGTTGCAAGTTTTTGGTTTTTAGTTTTAAATGCAAATTTAAAACAAAACATCTTCAGACAAAATAAAGTTTAACTGGTTTTTTTTTACGTGATTTTAAATCACTCTTATCCTTAGTTTCCAAAACAATGCAAAAAGATTTTATTTTACTTCTCTTTTTTAATTTTATGGTGGTCCCTTACACAATAACCTAAGAATATCACACCACAGTATCACTTATTAAGGATCTTAACAAGTCGTTTTTCAGTGAAATCTTGGGAGAAAAGGTTCTACATGTTTGGATAGGGTCTAAATATACAAAATGCTCTCAAATATAAAGGAAAGAAGCATGTTTCCTAGAAAAAGTGGGAATTGTTCTAATGATGCCAAATTCTTTGCAGTACAAAAATTTAATAATAACCATTGCTCAACAGAAACACCAGAAATTATGTCAGCTACCTATCTTTTATTACAACATATGATAAATATCTTATATATCAATTTTTTTATTGGTAGAGCATCCTAATTGATCTCTTAGGGTGCGTTTGTTAAGACGAATAAGCTAGCTACTAGATTATAGACTAGTTTGACCGACTAAGTGTTGGGAAATCCTCAAATTAGCTTATTTTAAGAGTTTCTTATAAGCTACCCAGCAAGCTTCCATTTTTTAGCTTAATTAATTTTCTTCCCGTACTCTCTTGCATCTTAATACACTTCCTTATTATTTTTAAGATCATTTTAACTATTATTACTTATTTCAGTCTTATAGACACAATTAATTATTTATTGTATTTTCAATATTTTGTAGGGCTACTATTTTAATTTTGTATGCAGCTCAAATTAAAAAAAGACTTAACATCACAAATTAAATAAACAAATGTTTAATTACATGATACAATGTGAAAATAATAGAGAGAAATTCAATGTAACAGTAATTTTAATTACATGATACAATGTGAATATCATATCAAGAATATAAGAGCAAATCCTTAAATTATTTGTATTTATTGCCATTGATATCAATCTGGTGTAGTAGTTCAGACTCGTGGTTTCGAGGTCCCTTGAATGTATTTTTTTGTCTTTCAACATCTTTCAATAGTTCTACACTTACCTTAGCGGCACCAGCTGTATCATCAACTGCTTCTCGTACCAATCCCAATTTTGTCAGTGTGTTCTCACATTGAGCAAGAGCCTGAAAAAAAGTGTCAGTCTGGGACATGTTTGTCACTGGGAGAAGGTAAGACTTAAAACGTTAGAATCACACCTGTGGATGACTTAGAACCCGGTTCAAATCCTCAAGTTTAACACCATGGTTTGCCATCAAACAGTGACGAACAGCATATTTCACTTCTCCTACTATATGTAAACTATGCCGAAGTAAAAGGTCATAATTTCTGTGGATACTCCCTCCTAAAGAATTCTCAATTGGCAAAACTGCTCTGTCCACAATCCACCTTTCAACAGCCTAAAACAGAAAACCAAAAATGAGAGAAACAATGAGATTACACCTCTTGGAAAATGTCTATACAAAAAGGTTACCACAATAAGAAAAAAACAACAAGAATCTAAGACTAAGAGCTAAGAACTGGAATGTTTGATTTTGAATTTAAGGTGTTCGGGCAGTAATGAAAAAATAAGAGATAAAGTTCTCTGGACAAAAACTATACAGATTAAGATGAATTCCATGAAGAAAAACAGGGGAAACCAATAAAGAAACATAAAAAAGAGATTACAGATCAAGAAGAAAGGGTAACAATACTTTACATCAAAAGCGGTTTCAAATTGTTCACACGGCACAGCTTCACAATTTGGGTAGGCCTTATGTGCTGCTGATTCACTGTACGCACCATGAACCCCCTGAAAATGCAGTATTTAGCTATATGAAATCATAAACAATGGGTGTTAAACTTCAATTGCAAAACACCGATTTACACCCTCATTCAACATAAATTACCATCTACAGTACGATTGTCGACTCTCCAACGATAATTATACTGAAAAACAATCTATAAACTCTATATACAATTAGCTCAGTCACTCATACAATTGATAAATAAAAGAAAAAAAAGAATCAAATGAGAGTATAGAGTAGTTCATGCATGAGCACAGCCACACCTAGTAATAAACCTCAAGAAAGTAATGTCAATTAATTGTTTTAAAACAAGATCCACGGTCTATTTTATCGCTATTTTGATGATTGTGCTTGTATACAGTGAATTATGTAAGAATTGCTAGTTAGCGTACACAGACAACAAGAAAAAACGATTCCACTAATAATCATGCAATGTGACAAGCAAGCAAACACCTGATATGCAACACGAAGTCCAGAACCGTCAGAAACTGAAGCAGATAAAGGTCCTGAAAATTGAATCGCGAAAATCGTCAATTGTAATAGCTACCAGAAAGATAGAAAAAAAGAAAAGGAGAAAGCATGGAATAGGATGTAAATAGGTACGCGGAAGAATGAGCGGATCGCGGGAAACGACGTCGTTGGGGCTGGTTCGCAATTCGACTGAGTGAGGTTTATCAGCGAGATCGTTCTTCTTCTGCTTTCCCTCGTGAAGAGAAGCGCGAATGCTGAGGTTACGGTACCGTTTTGCGTGAAGCGTAAGGTTGAGGAACGGCACGGCGTCTGACGGCGAACATTGGCGGTGGAGATAGGGCGGAGGGTGGGCTACGATTCGCGACGCTGCCATCGAGACACAGTCAGAGACAGCGTTTGGTTTTGCAGAGTATGGACTCCAAAGTCCGTTTGTTTATTTATTTATTTACTTTTTTTCTAAGCTTTGTTTGACAACCCTCACTCCAGAGTTAAGAATGTTAGTTGAAAATGCTGCATTTTTCTTCTTTTTTTTTCATTTTAAAACAATATATAATATGCACATTTAATATATTTTTATTTTTAATAAATATTAAAATTACGATTATTCATTTTTTAGTTTGCAAGTAATCAAATTCACTAAACTGTCTTAGAAGTAACTCGTTGTCGTAGAAGATGAAGAAGTGATGTCTTGCAGTGTACATTTTAAAAAAATAGTATAAAATCAGTTAAAAGATAAGGACAACTGAGAAATATTTATATATTTTATTTGTATTGATAATATTATTTTGTACAAGTTTTATTAAAAAAATAAATAACATACATATTATATTACTAACAGGAAAGGATAACATGTCGGAGAAACAAATATTTTATATTTCCGTTAATAATAAAGGATTATTTATGACCACTTTTAATATGTTTTTTTTTATTGAATTCATAGTTTTTTAGAATATCTTATATAGTCTTTTTATCATTTCCTATTAATATTTTTAGAAGAAAAATATTAAAGTCATGAATTATCTTTCATCATATTTATTAAAATTTAATTATAAAATTATTCCAAGTAATACTTTTTATATTTGAGTCGAGAAAAAATATCTACATATTACTTCCATGTACAAGTGATTTTGTCTAACCATATTTAATATTTAATTAATATTGTGCTTAAACAAATCAAAACCGTCTTTTCTAGAATATCAATTTGAATACTAACGTTTTTGTATCTGTTTGCGAGTTCAACGGTTGTTAAGTGGTTAACCAAACAGAAATTAATAATGATATAATTTCTATGATAATTATTATTAATATGAATAATAATTTTGGAAAAAAAGTTATTCGATGTACTTTTATGTTACTTTTGATTTTAGTGTCTGTAGTTTCAAATTGATGAAATAGTTCTCATTTTTTCTAAAAAAAATAATGGATTTACTTCTTTTTAAAACATTATGATGATAAAAACAAAATAAAATTTCATGTTTTTTATAATTTGAACAAGTAATTTAATCATTTAAGGCTACATAGACAAAACGAGTTTGACAAAACCAAAAATATACTTTTTCTTATAAATTTAGTTTTCCAAACAGTTTTTATTTAAAATCAGGTATAATTACTTATTTGGTTCTATGCCTTTGGTTCTATGCCTTTTTGTTTAGTTCAACTTGTTTTCCATAATTTTTTTTTGTTTAATTTAGTGCCCTAATTAATTAGAAGGGTTCAATTTGGTCATCTTTCTTAGGTTAGAGTTAACATCATGTTCCAATTAGTACAAGACATGTGTTAAGCCTGTGAATTTTTTTATTTTTATTTATTTTTTCTAAAAATTTATAATCTATCACATGTCAAGTTACTGTCGTGCCATGTGGCAGTTTACAGTCATGACATATGACGTGACAATAGTAAAACTTGTTTTCAATTTAATTTTCTATTTAAAATTTTTTGTTCAATTTAGTATCTATTTTTTAAAACGGTCCAATCTTGTCATTTCCAATTTGAGACCAAATTAGTAAATAAAGTTAATTACAACTTATATATATATATATATATATATATATATGTTATAATAATTATTTTAATATATACATCAAATCACTTCACCTAAATACTCAAATCATTTTATGTTTTACATTTTTACCTTCATACTTTTTTACACTTTGAAAATTTTTACATTTGTAAAAAATAAAATAATTTTTTAAATCTTTACAGGAATATCATTTTTTTATAATAGTCTTAGATATATAATACATTCCATGAAGTATATGTTCTCTCGTATTCTCATGGAAATGTTTTATTGTGAGAATCATAACTCGATTTTAACTTTCTTTTAATCATTTCAAAATTTTAAAATATGCCTCATAATATTAAAACTTAACTAAGGACGCTTTTAAATGTTCATGATGAAATAAGCAATGACATTTTTATTTATGATACTTCGCCAATTCTGGTTGCTGAAAATACAAAATTGTTTCATGGAAGAAAAAAATAATCAATTAGAACAAATAATATTGCATCGTTAATTAAAATAAATAATATATTATAAAAATAGAACATGTAATTCAAACACCCGTTAATAATTACCACCAAACATATATAGATCAATTAATTGACAAAAGATTACTGAAGATTAATAAGTAATTTTGAGTTTAATTATTTTCTAAAAACACTTTTAGGCTTGATCATATAAATTATATTAAAATCTAGCTAGGGGAAACGTCATTGTTCAAGTTATTCTTATCCAAATTGATTACAAATAGTGCAATTTATATATAAAAATAAATAGTAATTGCTCCTCTTAAACGTACATACTAGCTTTTTTATGAATTGTTTTTAATAGTTTGCCCCTCATTTTTTTAGGTTTTGAATAAATAAAAAACACTCGAGGCAGGAAAAGTTGCAAACTGCAATTATTGGGCCCATTAATCTTCTTCGGACCAGGAAAAAGCCCATAAGAATGGAAAACGAAAGCCCATGAAGTACCCAATGGGCCTTTACTACGGACACCAGGAACCCACAAAACCGGTAAGCAAATAACCATATATTTGTCCATCATACTAAACAGAAGTATGTATTTTTTTTTGGAAGATGATATTTTGACTACTAAATTTTGACAACTTTATTTTATAACTTGATGTGTCATTTTTTAAATGGTTTTGAAATATTGAGAATGAAAAAATAGAAGAATGGAGAACCACTTAGAAGAAGATGTCACCTAAGGTTGTAAGAAAAAGTTGTTAAAATTTAGTAGTCAAAAAATCATTTTTCATTTTTTTTTCATTGTTTTTCACTTATTTGAAATTTTACTGAATTCAGTTCATATTCGATCTTTCTTTTGTGTGTATAACGCAAACATTGATTTGAAAATAAATTAATAAAATCAACTTAAAATTAATTTAATTTTTAATTTTATACGTACATTAAATCAGTAATACATTCCAAGTTTATTAGTGAGGCCACTTAAATATTATGGATTAAATATTTTTTTAATTATTAAATTTAAAAGAAAAATTAAAACTTATTTATATTTAAATTTTAATATACATTCTACTTCTTAAAATTTAAAATATATAAATATAATTATTTTAATCCAAAAATATTAATTTGTTAAGACCTAAACAACATTTCAAACGGATATAAACAATTAAACGCTAATTTAAAATGTGTTTGACACAAAAAAATTAAAATAATTGTATTAAAATTCAGATTAAATATGTTTTTGGTCCTTCAAGTTTTAGTATGATTTGGAATTAGTCCATTTCTGAAATTTTTGACCAATTTAGTCATTCATCTTTAAAAATGTGTGGTTAGTCATTTTAACCAAATTTTGTTAAGTTTATCTAATGTTTCAAGCGCATTTCATGATAGTATTAAAATTGTTTACCCCATTTAACACATTTTTTTCTTTAATGTTAACTCAAATATTATCGTAAAACGTATTTGAAATGTCAAATAAACTTAACAAAATTTGATTAAAATGACTAAATTCACATATTTATAAATATGAAGGATTAAATTGGTAAAACATTTTGAAGATGGACTAATTCCAAATTTCACTAAAACTTAAGGGACTAAAAACATATTTAACCCTTAAAATTATTATATCTATTAATTTTTTAAGTTTTAAAATCAAAATGTATAAAAATTTAAAACATGAATGGATTTCAATTTTGAAAGGTTTAGATACTAAAAAGCATATTAAAATTTCACGAGTTTTTCCTTTTAATATTTAATGCAAGTACACAACACATGCCTTTAATTAAACTATAAACCTAAAGTTAATACGAAAAAAAAAATGCTAGTCCAATGCGTTGTCGAAATAGAAGCAGTGGAAGCGTCAATGAGAAGCAGCTGAAACGTGATCATCATTAGAATATCATATCATAAATTAATTTATGTCGTAAAGAATGAGAGAAGAGAGAAAGTGGAGCATTTAGAAAAATGGGAACCTATAAAGATACGTGAATGTTTTGTATAGATTTGAATGGATATTCTTTGAAAATATCCTCCAATAAAAAACAATTACCAAATGGACAAAACAAACAACACAAGCATGCTCAGCTCACAAAATTTGAAGTGTGACACCAACGAAACAAAAACCACAACACAACAAATAAACAACACAGCTTAGACCGACAGATATATGCAATGTTCATTTTTATAATAGAGACACTTCACCTATAACAATAATAGTAGCAATCTTTTGTTGGTATTAAGAATCCAGTTTTATAATGTGGCATGAGGAACTATTATTGGTGCATGTAATTTTTGGATTTGCGGCTTTAATAACTACTACCAAAGGGATTGGGAAACAATACTTAATCATGAAGACTTGTCCTTTTTGGTTTCTTTCTGCTTAACCAATTTGGTACCATGTAATCAATAACATATTTAACATATTTAAACTCTAAGTTAGTAGAAATAATTAAAAATTATTTAGATCTTAATTAAAAACATTTTAAAATAAAAATAAAAATAAAGAATTAAAGATAAAAAAACATATAACAAGAGAGAAACAAAATAAATTCTTTTAAGATATTTGATAATTATTTTAAACAATCAAGTGGTACATTCATCCGTACCAGTAAACATTCACTTAAGTACTCATTATGATCTTGAGAGTTTGATGTTGACTTAATTAGCTTGCGGATTTATCAAATTTTAATAGTCATATTACGATGTGGAATATTAAGAATAATATAATTACAATATGAAATATTATAAGTGTTTGAAATTTGTAAAGAATGTGAAAATATGAGATATATGATAGATATAAAAGACATGTTGAAGAACTTGTTATTTTATTTTATTCACATACTTTCTCTATATAACAAAATGTAACATAATATAAAATATAAGTAATTGGTATGGACGAAGTTGAAATTAAGCAACACAATGTTATCTTCAAATCATTACAGAGTGTTATCAACTTTGATGTTAATATGAGTGAGTTGAAAGATTTCCTTATCTATCATTTGATCAATTAAATCAAGATAAGGTATCTTCTTCACCCTTCGTCACATTTTACAAAATGATCAATCGACAATTACACGTGAACAAATAAAAATAGTCATCAAAGTACTGTATGTGATTTTTTTTCTGAAAATAAAGTCACAATTATTGATCCGAAAATTTTTTCTTTTCAAATGCAGATTTATATGAGATGCAAACTTAAATGAGTGCAAACTTAAGGGAATGTCTACTGTACTCGTATACACATATATTCACTTATGCATGTAATAGAGAATATATACATGCATACAAGATTTAATTTTTAATAAATCTTTTTTTAATAACATTTTAGGTGTTTAAAATCAATATTAAGGGTGATTTTAACAAAGTTCACCCTTAAAATTGAACAAAGACACTTCCAACTTGAGTATGTAAATTTTATAGTTGCAAGAGAAGTCTTTTTATTTTTTTTTATCATTATTAAGTATATACTCAATAATATGTAAGAGTTCAATTCACTTTAAATGTATGTAGTAATTAGTACTATTCCAATTTATCTTAAACAAGTTTTATCCTTCACTAATTAGAGATATGAAGATGTAAAAATTGATAAATAAGTTGAAATATCTCGAATAAATATAAAAGATTTTATCACTAACAAACTAGAAGTAAGAGATCCGAAGCAAATATGCTAAATAATATAACAAGTGCTAATACAAATAACTATAATCAAGTAATCATTAGTTGAAGAAAGAAATAATAAAATGAGACAAAAATAAAATATATACAAACATTAACTTTAGGGGAAAAAAATTACAAGTTCAAAATGATACTTGATTACAAATTTGTCTTACTTGATTATAAATAAGATTAATAAAAGTAAGAGAAAATAACACTCTCTATAATACTTTAACAAAAGAAGTCATCATATCTTTTAACCAAAAGAGTAATTAACTACTACTTCTCTATACTTAAATATATAATACCTAATCATAGTGTAGCAGAAGGTTAAGATACACTATAACAACAAATCTTAACAGTGTTATCTATTCTTTAACTTTTGCTTGAAAAAAAAAAATACATTTCAACTAAAAATCTTTATTAAAGATGAAATGAAAGGTTAAGAGTCATTTAAAAACGCCGACTATTGTTATATATATATAATTTTTATTTATTTTTTATATAAGGATTGGAAGGGGGGAAATATTTCAAACAAAAAACTTTATTAAAGGTTTTGAAACTACAACACTTCATTTAAGAACATTTCACGATTTATCAAAAAATATATAAAAAAGGTAAGTGAAATTTTCTTAAAATAACATTTAATCTTATCATACGATAATTGAAGAAATCAAAAGATGCATTAGAAATCCAATTTGAAACATGAAAAACGTAGAGCGTTAAATTGACCGACTGATAAGGTGAAATCTGAAAAGGATGAGATTCAAAGAAAAAAAGAGGCTGAATCCATTGAATTTGCACCATCACCGTATCATATTGAAAATGTTTGTTTGGAAGAAATAAAAAGGCATATCAATAACGATTTATTACAATAATGTATTATGTTGCTTTGAAAATATCTTATTAATTTTAAGAAATTCAAATTTGTTTTTTCTTCCATAATAATAATAATAATAATTTGGTCTATGAAGAAGATAATTCTATTCTAAAAAGAAAAATTAAAACTCAATTTAATCAAAATTTCAAATATAAAGACTAAATTTAATATAAAACCCTATGTGATATTCTAGACACTAACACTATTATATGAAATAACAATGATATGATATACGACAAAAAAAAATCTTAAAAAATAAATCAAGTAAATAAATAAATTAAAAATACTAAGAATTGATACATGACGTTAATTAAATTATTTTAACAAAAATTAAAATTTAATTTAAAAAAAGTCCAGATTTAACAATTGAAACAAAAATTAGATACAAGTAAGGATTTTAGCATAATAATAATAATAATAATAATAAAGGTTTAGAAACTTAAATAAAAACTCAAAAAGTAAGTTTATCTTATTTTTATTTAATCATGTTTTATCATATAGTGAGTGAGATAGACTCTTAAGTCGTGTAATTTTTGGATTAAGAGAAAAGGCATGTATACAAAAACTAACTCTGGTTTAAAATTTTAAATCACGTGTGATCTTTTGAGGTGTACCCAAACCCCACAAAATGGTAAAATCTCTCTAGTAACAAATTTAATTAAAATTTAGCTTTTCCAGATTAAAAAAACACACATTAAAAAAAAATCATAATTGGACATGTTTATAGATTAGAAAGAAAAAAAAAACGGAGACCAATGGACATCATAACAATTGTGTTCATTGTTCATCATTTCCCACTTGAGAGACTACGATCAATTCGTTACCAAACACTACCACTCTCTTCCCAACCACCTTCTTCACAGTATTGATCTTTTAAGGACTTTATTGTAATAAAATAAAAGATGTCTGGATAATTTATTTATTTTTAAAAAGATAAATATGTTTTTGGTTTCTCAAGTTTTAGTGAAATTTGTAATTATTTATATTTTAAAATTTTTGACCAATTTAGTTCTTTATTTTTAAAAGTACGTGAATTTAATTTTTTTAACTAAATTTTGTTAAGTTTATCTAACGTTTCAAACACATCTCATAATAGTATTTGAATTGTTTACATTTTTTTGACACATTTTCACTTCAATATTAATTCAAATATTATCATAAAATGTGTTTAAAATATCAAATAAATTTAACAAAATTTGGTAAGAATGATTAAATCTATATATTTCTAAGAATAAAAAACTAAATTGGTATAAAATTTTAAAATAAATTAATTCTAAAATGTTTCAGAGAAAAAAAAAAGATATTTAATCCATTTTTAAATTACATGTACCAAAATGCAAAAAAGAAAAGAAAAGAAGAACTATAGACATAGGGTTGTTGGAATTGGAGTGTGAGATTGAGATTCTTTGCTTGAGAAGAGAGGAGAAGTGAGTGTGGGTCCCAGCAACAGGGTCCAAGATTTGACAGTGCTATATTCTATTCTACTCTGTTCTATACTCTATTATTCTATGCTATGGTGTTTGTTTACTCATTCATCTAAAATTAGTGCATTTCACACTTTCTTTTTTTCTTTCTCTATAATGCACATTACTACTATCTATCTATCTATCTATTATTCACTGCACACTACTTCACTGTTCTTTGCTTCTTCCTCGTAAACTGCAATATTCTTCTTTCAAGCCGCATTTCCCATGCCACGTGTTCCAATCACACACTCCTGTCACATTCGCCGGGTCCCACCTCACACCGACCATAACCTTAAAAATCACTTTCCTCGCCGCGCGTAATTTGGTTTCAAACACGCCATTATTCTTAGTTCACACACATCATCTATGTCAAAACAATGTATATGTATACAATATTTCATATTATTTATGCTCCCATTTTTATGTGAATTTTATAAAATTGAGTATGAATAGCAGAAGATCTGAACTCGTGGAGGGATTAATTTTGTGCATCAACTCTTGACACCTAAAAGAAATAGAGAAAAATGAAATAAAAGGATGAATGTAAAAAATTCTGATTTCAGATTAATTAATATCGGTCATTGTATTTAAAATATTTTTTTAAGTTTAAAATTTTATCATAGTTTTATAATTTATAGATATTGTAAATTCGAAACTTCACCGTAATTTTGTTTTTGAAAGATATTCCAGATAAATAAAGGAAGAACATATATTAAAATGGTAAAAACTAAAAACTAAAAAACTGAAAAGTGTAAATTAAATATATAAATCTTATGTATGATTGCTCTTTTAGGAAGTAAATTTACTTGACTATTCACTTGGGAAGCAGAAATTGTTGTAATAATCACCAAACCAATCATAAATTACTGTAATGATTAAAACATTAACCAAAAAAAGCGAGAATATGGGAAACAAAACTTATGCTGCAAAACTAACACGTGTCAACATAGTCAGAACAATCTTAATCCACAAGTTATTGTTCATTCTCTGGATTTGATGTTAGGTAAGAAGTATGATATTAATGGAAGAAGGATAAATTCCTTTTATACTATTTATATTTCAAAAGTATAATTATTAAAATTAGTAACTAGTTAAAAACATTTGTTCTCGCAAACATGATTAGAATAGTAATTTTATTATCATAGCTTAATTATCACAAAATAGAGTTTTTCTTGATGCAAGTTTACAAAAATTAGTTTATATTCAAAAGAAAGTTTCATGCATATCGAATTTCTAGAATGTTTCTTTGGCATTCTGTGCAGAACAAGAAATAGTGTGTACTATTTCCAACATGCTCGGTATTTCCAAAAATGAGGCGCAATGACTTAAAGTAAATTTCAAATAGTATTCCCTCTTCAACAAAACATCGGAAACGGAACTCATTTTTTCCGTTCCTTCTTTAAAAAACTCTAACATTATTCATTCTTTTATTCAACAAAGTGATAGAATAAGGAAACATCACAAGTACTATACATCATAGATAGAAAACCAACATATTAAGATTTGATGTAACGCTTACTACATAATGAAACATTTAATAGACATCACCAAACATAACACTATATTACTGTTAAATTTTCCCACCAAAATAAAAAAACAGAGTTTCGGCGTTTGAGTAACAACGAGGGTTCGTCAGAACCGTAGTTAAAAAGCGTTGTCGATGCAAATTAACGACTTTTAACGTCGATGACTAATATCCCAACATCATTATTATCATTGTTATCTCGAAGTTGTTACGAAGCAAGAACGCGTTGTAATTGGCAAACATTTTTGTCTTTTCTGGTTCATTGGCTAGGCTAGTTCAACGAAATTGTATGCCACAAAAATATTATCCCACTTTCCAATTTGAAGTCTTCACAACAATCTTGCTTTTCTTTTCTTTATGTGATTGTGTTGATCCATTTATTTGTTTAAAATTTTGTTGCAAAGTATCTAACGAACCCATCACATCCTATAGTTGTTAATAATGAGAGTGGTTTATGTTTATTAAACACGAAGGAGCACACAAAATGAGATGACATATCAACCTCAACCATAGAGACAAAGATTCTGCGCGGAAGAAAGAAGTGGGAACACCAACCAGATTCTTTTCTTCACAGAAATGCTAATACAAACAACGTTACCGTATGTGTTGTGTGCCAAGGGGGTGTTTGGGCACAGTTTCCCATCACTCACTTTTACTTTTTTTTTGCTCTCAGTGTTTCCTTTGACTGTATAAATTTGACCAGTCAACAAACATGACTGATCCCTATGATGTTCATGCCTCATTGCCCCACCTACAATCCATGGCCCACCACAAATTTTTTTTTTTTATTTTTTTTTATTTTTTTTGCATTATTTTTCTCAAATATCCATTGCTCAACACACACATGTTCATTTCAATCACCACATGATAACTTATATTATTACTATATATCTATTCTTCTCTCTTTTCCTTTCAATCTATGGTTACTTTGAATACTAGCTAGCAAGGGACTCTTCTTGTAAGGTTACATAGGGTGCACTCAAAGCTAAATTTCTATGGGATCCAAAGGATATGTGTGAAAGTGGGATCAATCATTGTTTGCTAATTTTTTTCCACAAAGCGATAATGACACTATGAATTATAGTTAGTATATATATATTATACTATTTTCCCACCAGCCTCTCCAAAGAATCTGATGATACCAATGGCTACGGGGACATTACACCCAATTTAGCAACAAATCACACAGTATACAACGTACTACCATCACATAATTGGACCATTCTTCTACTTTTTTCTTTCCTCTTTTGAGTGGGGATAATCTATAGATTCTTATGTTGTGTAGCAAAGTTTTGAAAACGGTGTGCTAGTTCAGTTTTGTATATTAGCATCAAGGCTTTTGGGTGTTTCAAGTTTAAATTATATGAAGGAATGTAACAAATTTTTATTACAATTTTGAACCTTGATACTCATATATAATTTAGTTAAATTTTAAACATTATAGTTATATTATTGTTGTTCAGATCTTAAGATGGTTGAGATAACATTGTTATGTTCGATCATTATATATAATATTATCCGTTTTGAAACCTAAAACTTCTTTATTGTATTATCTTTAAAAGATATATCAGAAGATTGAACATAAAAAAGTATTTAAGTTGTCTTTGAAACTAGTGGTTGTATTAAAACAATTCTGATTGTAATTAACTTGGAATAATTAAGATCAAACAAAACTTATATATGGTTATATTTATTTCTCTTTTAACTATTATGCGGGATATCGACAGAATAGCTATGATTGTTAGGTTAGCAATCAGTTCATGTTGGTCTTAATTGTTGGAACTAAAGAGAAAGAAATAGTATGACCCATGATTCATGTAAACCAGTGATTAAATATTTATAAAATGCAATGATGATCGTTAACTTTTCTCTAATCATTTTTGGAACGGTTGTGGAAAAAAAAAAAAAAGGAAGTGGCTCTTTTTTTCACCAGCTAAGCGACAAAACGCCATGTGTGAGGAAATGAATCTGATTAATTAATCTTTAGATTGATTAAAGAAAACAAGAAGACGAAAATAATCATTCTCTTCTGCATTGTCAAATATTGGTAACTATTATTCAATCATTCCCTGTATATTTGGCTTCAGATGAATCTTCGAGTCTGTTGTTTTTCTAAATCAATCGTGTTCCTTACAGTTGCAAGAATTTGCCCTAAATAAAGTAAAGAAATGTTGTATAACTGAGCATATGCATCAAATTTACATTTCAAACTTTGCTCAAATAATTAGAATCTTTAGGTATTGTATCATCTAAACTGTACTTACAAGGGTATGTACCTACGATTGGGTATAAACCTACAAAAAAATTCTGATGTTCAAGTCAGTGTCTGTCGGAATTTGTAACAAATAGAATAATAATTGAACAATCTTTTAACTTCATAATCACTGTCTAATTATCTAATTAATATTTCATGTCGGTCAGTTAAGGATAATCTTACTTAAGGGGAAATCCTATAACGTACATAAACCCTAATCAGCTGTGGAACTAAACTAACACGTGATTTTTTTTTTTTTTGTATTTTTCTATGAAAGTATTGAAGATGAAGTTGTTAAGACAGTGTGAAAAGCAACCTTTATTTTATTTTCTTTTACTTACTGATATGTTTAATCAGAGATGTATGGATGCAAAATGTGGATTCAGATTGAGCACGATTCTACAGTGAATGTCACGATCCCAACAAGATGAATCGATGAGTGAATGTGGTCTAAGAATCCACATGGATAGATATTCCAACAACCGCACAAACGGGATAAGACATGATGACAGTGGTTAGCAATGTAAAAAGTTATACCTCAAATATTGCATGGTGTTTATTTTTCTCAAATCATTAACAGCAAAAGTGTTGTTCTATGTCAAATAAAAACCGTGAATTTAGTATATCGATTATGTTAAAAACATGTTATACTAAGAAGAAGAAGAAGAGTATTAATTAATTTTGGTAAAGTATCGAAGTGTTATAATAGGAAATAATGGGAAATGCGTGTGGAGTGAGAAGGAAAAGAAAGGGCATGCAGGAGGAATTGCATCAATCCAATAAGTGGGAGTTGAGTAAGACAAGTCAGTGACTGTGTTTCAGATTATTATTGATCATCATCAGTAAGAGGGACCACCAGCACCAAAATTGAAGGCCCAAGTGACCCCAAAACAGGTAAAGCAAAAATTGACTCATGAATATGGAGTGAGTGAGTGAGTTAGTGAGTGAATGAGTGAGTGAGTGGTGACAGTAGTACTTGTTAGGTGTGAAGAATCAACCAATAACTCTCAGCCACCAATATAACGTGTTAATTCCCTTCCATCTCTCTGTCTTTACGTTACTGTTATATGTATATATGTATATACTATATACACATATATACATAGTTTTCTTCAAACAAAAAAACATTATGCAGATCACACAGATACAGAATGTTTGAAGTATGGTTGATGGATAATGAGTTAAAAAGATGAAATTTTGTGATGTGGGGATTGAAGAAGAGGGTTGGAATGTGAAGAATTTTGGGGTTTGAAGAGGAAATGGAAAAGAAGGGAATGAAGAGAGGAAAAAGACGAAGCAAGGATGAAGATGAAAATGGAGATCCTCTGTCACTGTCATTAGTGTCCCCTTGCCTGTCACCAACATCATTACAAATCCACATCACCCGGACATTCAACAAACGACGACAATCCTTCCCTTCCATCAATTTCAATTAATAATATCTTCTTCCTGCTACACCCTCTTGGTCCCACTTCATCATACTTACACACATACCAAACAAAATCCTTTTTTTTTTTTCCATTGCAGCAAACCCTTCTTCGTTTTATTTATTTATTGCTCTCTTTTCTTTACTTGAAAAGAAGAATTGGGTTTAGATTAGATTAGATGGAGGGAATGATTAAAATTTAAAAAAAAGAAGAAGAGACGAACATAGGGACACGAGAGGACGAGGTTTTGTGTTTGGGGGCTGAGAAGATCGCAGAGGTTTTGGTTTTTTTATTTTGTTTTTGATGTTTGGATTTTGTTAAGGTGGTGAAGTGGAGAGAGAGAGAGAGAGAGTGGTGGATGTGTGGGGACCTATGGTGAGGTGGGGTCCATTAATAGTTGCATCCACGCGAGAGAGGGACCTTGTGTGTTGGGTTTATGTTTATGTTTCTTTTTGTTTTTGTGTTTTTTTTGGTTCGTATGAAACCGTTGCAGAACGGAATTGGGTAAGTAAGGAAGTGAGAATGCACTAGAATTTTCTTTCTTTCTTAATGCTTTCTCTGCGTGCAAGCCAACCTCATCCATCATCGTGTACGGCAAAAAACATCATTGCATTACACTCCCTTCTCTCTCTTCTCTTTCTCTCTCTTGGGATTGCTTGTGGGGTGCTTTATATATAACTAGTCCTACACAGGTTTCTATTACCTCACTTTGCATGGTCTCTCTTCTATACTCATCTTTCTCCACTTTCCCTTCTCTCTCAAGTACTCTCCTACACACACAAACACACCAAACTCCATACCCACATACACAATCTACCAAAAGCTCTTACCTTTCGAGTTCTTAAGTTATCACTTAGATCAGAAGTGCATATATTTTCTTTTGTATGGATGGATCCTTCCACCGGACAACACCAGGTAAATATAAAACAAAACAACGTATTTTAATTGTGTCTTTCGTGGATTCTTATTGTCTGGTTTTGTGTTTTCAATTTTTAGTTCATGAGATCAGTTTAGAACAGAGAAGTAATATATCTTGGTTTTGTTTTATATTTAACATTTTTATAGGAAACTTCTGTCCTCCCTCGTTATTCTAAACCATATACTTTACTATTCATGGTGTTTTCCATGTAATTGATATGTCTCTCAAGCTGAAAAGTAAGGGGAAAATTCCCCTTGAATGCAATAAAGTACAAAATCTGGAAGTTTAAATTAACCCTTTTGTATGCATGTTATAACATGGAGTCAAATTGGTTAATTTGGATGTGTTTTTTGTGTTTTTGTTTGTTGCAGCAAATGTCGAACCAGTCATTGGAGAACATGTTGGCATGTTCAAAAGCACAGCAAGAGAGGAAGCCAAGGCCTCAGCCAGAACAAGCTCTGAAGTGTCCCAGATGTGACTCAACCAACACCAAATTTTGTTACTACAACAATTACAGTCTTTCCCAGCCGAGGTACTTCTGCAAATCCTGCAGAAGATATTGGACCAAAGGAGGAACACTGAGGAATGTTCCGGTGGGAGGAGGGTGCAGGAAGAACAAGAGGTCATCATCGTCATCATCATCTTCATCTTCAAAGAGAATCCAAGATCAAGGATTCACACCCAATCCAAACAACCCTCTCACTGGTCTTCCTTCGTTGTCTTATGACTCCAGCGACCTCACTCTTGCACTGGCAAGGCTGCAAAAGCAGTCATGTGGGCAATTGGGTTATGATGAACATGACTTTTCAATTCTGGGGAACCCCACAAGCACCCCTTGTGATATCCTTGGGAACCCTGGCATGCACCACTCTTCCACAAACCCAGGGTTCTTGGATTCTCTCAGAAGTGGGTTCCTCGGAACACAAAGCAATGTTCAGAATCTGTACTATGGATATGGGAATGGGGACATGGGGGAGGTGGACAATGGCAATGCTTGTGCTGGTGCTGGTGGTGGGGTTAGTGGAGAGATGATGCTGCCTTATGATCAAGAAATGAGTGTTGCAACAACACAAGCAGTCACAGTGACCACCATGAAACAAGAACTTTGCAATGCAAGGGAGCAAAGTGAGAGTAGTAGGGTGCTGTGGGGTTTCCCATGGCAACTCAATGGAGACACCAACATGGCTGAACTTGACTCAGGAAGAGCTAATTGGAATGGCCTCACTTCATCTTGGCATGGACTTCTCAATAGTCCTCTAATGTAGACACAATCGTCAAGCTAAGGCACTGATGATTATTTCCACAAGTGTTTGATGAAAAACAAAAACAAAAACAAAAACAAAAAAACAGTCTAATTAGGATTTTCAATCCTCTCGAGTGCTGAGGTTAATAGGGGTTTGGTTGATTCCCTTGAATCATCTTCTTTTACTTTCTTGTTGTTTTCTTTTTCTTTTTCTCTTTTTGCTCCTTAAATTGTCAAATTTTTTGTACTACTATCCTTTAATTGGTGAATAGTCTAATGAAAATTTCAGAGGTTGTTTGCTAACCAAGTCAATGAAGTTGGAGAGAAGTAGATATAGAGCATCAATCATCATTTCCTTATTTGACAGATGAGAGAGTGAGAGAGTGAGAAAGAGCGAGCATGAGAGTGATGTTTCATGGTTTAATGCAGAACTACTCTCTGAACAGTTAGAATCATTTTCTTTCAGGAGCTTTGAATTTATAATTAGTGATAGTTTCGAGATATTCTTCTACGATTGCATCTTATTCTCACCAGGTAGATTCTTAGAACATGTTTGTTCTGACTATACTGACTGCTATTACTGAAATGCAGCATTAAATTAAATTAAAGTGGTTACCGTAGTTCCATTGTATATATGTTATGACATGATAGTGGAGGTGAATGAGGTGATAAGAATTTTAGAATAGAGATTTCAGTGAAGCATCAGCGCCAAGTTCGGTGAGGATTTTGTCTCTCTCTTAGGCACTTGGCAGACCAAATCCAACACAGGATTTTGGCGTGAGGAAATGGTCAGTAATAAGTTTGAAAATTGTTTGAAGTGGCTTAATCAAATGACCATGGTTTGAAATGTGGCATAAAAAATTGAATGGAGTCAGAGGGAGAATCTGATTTGTTTGAGAAATGGTTTGTTTTGGGTATGAAAACATGAAAATAGAGAGTCTCTATGTGCAGCTGTATAGCATTGAAGAAGTGATTAGTGTTGTGTCCTGAATTAAGGGTAGAGAGATTGGTGGGAAGTGATGGTGATATTTAATTAGGTGATTGTGATATGAGAAATTATTATTATAGAAGTAAAGGGACTGAATTTTTTAAAATTGACCGTCACATTCATTCACCTCAAAGAGCAACAAGTACTGGACCTACTTTGGTTGGAGTTTCAAATGAGAAGGAGTGGAGCAAGTACATCTAGTCAAAGTCTTCAACTAGCACTATCTCTTTGCTTATCTGACAAACCACATGCCACAAACATCATACTATATTATTCTCTCTAAATCTTTTCCTAAGTTTCTTAACCTCAATTAAATTAAGACTATTATTTGGTATCTTTTAAAAGAAGGGATTTTGGTACTTTTCCGCTTAAAATCACTTCAGTACCACATCATTCAAACTGTGATTGGTGGAAGGTTATAAAAACCCCTTCTTTTCTTGTATAACTAATATCTCATTATGCCGAGAAGTCGAAATCAACGTTAATCTAAAGGAAGATTCCTCTTTCAATTCTTTAAGATGTTTTTTGAGGTTAAAATTGTGATGAAATTTTACTTTTAAAATAATAATATCTCGCATATAGTGATTGATTCGAGAAAAAGTATATCAGAAAAAAATGATTCATTTTTGAGGGGAGATTGTTGGAACAGTCCAAATTTAAATATGAGTCAAAAGTCACACATTGTATAAAATAGATGAAGTCAAACGCTATATAAGAATAAAGGTTCATAATATCATTGTCTTAAGATTTTGGGTAAAAGTGGTGTCAAATATTTTATACCTGTAAAACTTATATCAGCACTTGAGAGTCACTGGCCAGATCAGCACGTAAGTTGTTCCTGGTTTGATAATATTATTAGTATATTCTTTTAAAATGAGACAACAACCACAACAAAGAATCCTGAGAAGACTAATACCATATTCTGTCTTTGAAATTGTCTTATGTAAGATAATAATTATATCAGTTATTCAAACTTGGAATTAGAAGTTCCTGTTGATGAACCTTAGTTTCACGTGTTACACTAAAACATTGCTACCCACGACAACAACTTACGTAAATAATTAGATATCATCTACCACAAGAGGTAAGGATTAATAAATCGACATAAGTTAACAAGAATCAAGCATAATTGGAAAAGAATTTCGTAAACATCTTCATCGTAGATGACATCTTGGAATGGATATACATCGGATTGAACCTTCACAACATTGAACCTAACTCCAAAAATATCTGCAACAGCATGCCCTTTTCAGCCGAAACCAGCAATAAGCACTTTGTCCTGCATAAGTCATAACCAGAATCAATTTTTCACTGGAAGGGAAAAAGGACTAAAAAAGAAGCAATATGCACTTACATTTTATTCGCACAAAGGCTCCAATATTCTTTCCATTTATGATTAATTGAGCTCGACCACATTTTTTTAATAGCAGAATTTGGTTGTTTAGCTTCAATCCCACTGTAAAATATGTCAGTTTAGCTGAACCTTTTGTTCCAGCTTATGGAGAATTTTCAAGTAAAAATAGCATACATACAATCAAAAGAAAAGTATATATGAGGCTAACACTTTTTCTAGAACAATTCCTTTAGCATGAGACAATCCCCAATACATTAATTACAGTGCATAGTATGAACATATTATTTAGCATAAATCCATGTTGAACATTTCTCTTTCAAAACATGAAAATTTCTGATGGTGAACTAAATTACCTTAAAATTCAAATAAATAGTTAAAAAGTGAGCTTTAAGTCTAACTCAACTCCACAAAATAACTTTTAAGGTAAAGTTTGCACCTTGCTTATATACTATAAAATTGTCTTATCTCTAGTCGATGTGGAACTTCCAATACACCTCTCACACCGAAATATATACATCTTGTACATGAGACTAAAAATTAATGGGTGGTCCGTTAGTGATCCGAAAGCGAATGAAACAGAATGTCCAAAAAATCTCACTAAAATAATTTTTTTTTTAAATAATAGCTCTAATATCATGTTAAATGTTACAACACAAATTGATAAGATAAATTCATCAAGTGCCGCATAAGAGTAATTCGCGTCAAATAGATGTGTTTTAGCCTTAAACTTTCGTTGTAATGCAATTTGGTAAATAACGGTTCCAACAGTTTTTAGCATTAACAATGTAACTGATAGAAAGAAAACCTTGTTGTTTTGCAGAGATTGGAAGTAATGTTAAAAGGATAAAGAAAAAAGAGAGAACGAAAGAATGAATTAAAGGTGTATGAGAGAACGACCTACAGTTACAGAGATTGTGGGAGTAAAGTTGAAGAAGTGCTATGCATTGCTATGGATTCAGAGAAAGTGGAAAGTACAGTTTAAAGCACGCAAGTCTCAAACAGTGCTGCGTCTACAAAGGAAAGGTTAACTTTTTTTTTTTTTCATTTTTTTACATGCTGCAAGATTTTATTTTTTACACCGTTCTTTATTTAAAATTTAACATGAAAGAATTTTTATGCAATAAAAATTTATAAATAGAAATTCATATTTGTAATCTAAAGTAATTTTACGATAATTTCATATTAGTTATATATTTTTTTTCCAATGATGATAGGAACGAAAAGGCACTATTTTATTTTCTAAATTTTCTACCATTTAAATATTTCCATGATTTTTTTCTTGATTCAAATAAGATATCAATTTGACATTTCAACTATGCTTATACGAGTCCATTAATAATTGGTCAAAAAAAATCAAAACATGGTAAACCATACCAAATCTGTAATAATATTTATCAAAAATCTAAATAAATACATATATATACTTTTTTTAGTCATTTAACTTTTTTTTCTATCATTTTTTTTTTGTTTTTTTCCAATTCTTTCATACACACTTTTCATATTCACATTATTTTTTTATTTTTAATCTTTGTATTTTTTGACTAATTTAATTTTTCTCTCTTATTCTTCTGTACTCCTTCAAATTTTCAACAATTATATTAAATAAATTTTGTAAGACATGTTTTTTTGTTTAGTGAGGATGATTTTAAGAAAATAAAATTATTTAGTTATTCATTTCTAAAATTCATATCTTTATATATATATGTAGGTGCAAGAGAAAGTTTATGGAGGTGCAGCGAGAAACAAACTAAAGCATATTTGTTTTTTTTTTTTTTTTTGTAAAAGAAAATT
>Ga0214542_1004911_pt1 | contig 26000 bp, 10 predicted proteins | sample CNSS1metaG_FD_160096 | JGI IMG/M metagenome (GOLD analysis project Ga0214542, IMG submission 160096) | Root nodule microbial communities from cowpea collected in UCLA plant growth center, Los Angeles, California, USA - CNSS1 | ecosystem: Host-associated > Plants > Roots > Nodule | place: USA...
GTATATTCATAATTTTATTTTATTATTAGTTTCAATAATATATACATAATTTATAGAATATTGAACTATCGTATAATTTGTTGTTAATGAATTATTACCTATCAGTACAATTTATTTTGTAAACTTATAGCTAGCAGATATTATAAGTACTATCGACATTTTTTTAATTTTAAATCATATGTTCAAAATTTATTATACTAGTCACAATACCTAAAAAAAAAATAATGTATCATAAACTTTTAGGTATTGATACACTGAAAATACTGGGGTACAAATTTTGAGATGTTACAGAATGTAGATAATATGATAAATAACTTTAAAAATTAAAAGAGAAGGGAAAAGGTAGTGTAAGGAAAGAGAGAGAGGTATATAAAAAATAAAAGAATAGAAAAAAAAGGAGAATGAGGGATAATAGGCCTTAATGTTCAAGGCTTTACAATTATGAAGACATAATGGATTATATAAGAGTTATTAACATGGCTGGCATAAAAACATCAATTACTACTTAGAATAATAAACTAATTTGGTTTTGAAAAAAAAATTCCAAAGTTTATTACAAATAATACAATTGATTATTAGCAAGAATTGATAAGTTTTTTGAGAGAAGATTACCGAAAAATACAACAATCTTTGATTTTGATATAACTGATGAATCTTTTGAGAGATGATTATTGGAGAGATAAAACATCAATGAGACATGAATTAAATCCACACATAAGGAATTAACATCACCTCCAATTCAAAATCTTAAGACAATGAGTTTGTGAGTCTTCATTCTTATATGATATTTAACTTTCTCATTTTTACTTAATATAAAACTTATACTCATTTTTGAATTTCCAACAAGAATAATTGTTTTACTCTACTTTAAAATTTACATAACAATCTTTTAGTTGTATACAACAATTAACAACATTTTATAAATTGTATCTTTGAAAATAAAGAGCAATACAGGACTCTCATTTCTATTTAAAAATGTTTAGTTTCTAATCGCTCAAAGACAAAGTTTGTGGAACAAGTTGCATAAAAAAAACTCAGTAAGAGCAATTATTCTTTCATAGAATAGAAATAGGTCACATTCGAGGTGATTTGATTATAATCTATGTGATAATTTGTTTTATTGGTTATCACATCTATGTTTGATGTGTCAGGTGTAGTAGGTTTTTGCACTTTAATTAAGTTTTTTAGAAAGTTCAAATTTTTGTGTAATATATGCTCCTAACAATATAAGATATATAACGAAGTTAAATCATCTCATATTAATTCAATTGTATATTCGAAAATAACAAAACTAGTTTAGCTCTATTTTTTTTCTCTATTTTTTTCTCTTATTCTTTACTTCTTTTACACATTAAAACTATTAATGTTGTAACTAAAATAATATTACATGATTTAAGAAAGATTTGATATAAAAAACACTTATGGAGCAATATCAAATTTCTATGCGAGACAAAACACCATAATGCAATGTACGATATTTGATAAACAAGACGAATCTAAAACTTTTGGTTTTCAATTGCATGGCGTATAAATTTTGGAATTATATCAAATTTCTATGGATCACAAAGCAACTTGTTTATAATATAATGTTCAAAATTTGGCGTCGTACTTTTCTGGGATTTGAACTTATTATTTCATTTGGATAGAAATAACCATAAACAAATCTATGTCTAAGTTCAAATAAGAATAGGAAGAAGAATATTCTAATTTCGTAGACAAATAAAAACAAAAAAATATTAAGGTGGTCTTTCCCTTGTCTAAAAAACAAAATTAAGGTCGTGATAATAAATTCGCTTAACGTTGGCATTGATTATGAACTAAGCATATTATATCCAATTTTATTGAAAATAGTCTCAAACTTGTAATAATAGTAACCAAATAATCAATAATTAATCATCTAGTGATTATTGACAACATCATGAATCAATGTCCTCAAAATATTTATTACTTCTTTGCATTAGAATTTATTAGCAATTAATGTCGTTTTTTAGTTGCTTTTTTCTGCATCGGCATCGTACTCTTTCCCTGGAAATAAAATTGTACTTTTATACTCTTAAAAATGTACCATATATATGCAGGGGTAGTGGATGTAATAATTTCTATTTAATTTTTAAACATTAATTCTGATTCCAAAAAATATTATTATTCCTCGAATACTTTAGCTTGTTGACGAAAGATGTAAAAGAAAAAAAAAATTGTTCACGATCTTTCTTTTTTAACTTTTAAAATGTGATAGTAATTCACTCTATGCTAATAACAGTTTTATCATATCAATAAATAATATGATATACTGAACTTTATCATTAAATCCTATATCTGATATTGCCGATAACAAGTTAATTTTTTTTTTTTTGCCAATAATTGAATGATATCTTAATAATGATCAAAACAATTTCATTAAAGTTTTAAGTTTAATTTATAAGAAAATTACTTATTTATCCAACTATGAAATGGGAGGGGTCAAACAAAAAATAATGAAAAGTAAAATTGTTTTGATTGAATGAAATAGACGGAAAATGAATGGAAAATGATATAGTTTTATTTATTTATTATTATTATTATAGGTAAAGAAATAAACAAAAAATCCGTAATGGTTGTAGGTGTATCTTTACTTGCATCATTTACTTTTTTTTTTATTCTTTCTCTCTCATTAATAAAACTATTCCAACCAAAATTTTCCTACTAAAGAAAAACATTAAAAATAAATCTCAACATATTTATGTAATTGAAAAATAATTACTTTTAATGGCCTACCAGACAATTCTATTTAAAGAAAATGAAAGTGGTACTTTCATAAATTCATTATAAAATTATTTATTTATTTTATTTAAAATAGTAAGTGACCCATAATGTAATAAATAAACTTATTTTTAAGGCGCATATTTTATTATAATGATTATGTTATTACATTCTTAAAAACAATAGTATATTTTGGCAAATTAAATTATTTATATTACTATACTTCCAACATGGTTTAGATGTAGCTAGATTTTTTTTTTGAAGTAAAATCTTTAATTTAAGATTTAGATGTAGTAAAAGAAAAACTATAATTAGAAAGAAGAATGACATTTAATAAAATTACCACCGAAAATGAGTCATTAAGAAAGTTAATAAATAAAATTAGACCTAAAATATGTTTATAATAGCAGCATCTCCATGAAATTGAAGTAAGGTCCATTGATGGATGGAAGGACCACCACATTGTATCCTCCATCTCCACCATTTTTGGCTTGAAAGAAGATGCTTTCTCAATCACCAATATTTCTACTATGTCCCACAAAACAGACCTATGTAATGTCAAGATCTTTTTTGTTTTTTATTTATGTTAGTTGGTGATGCAATTAATTGTTGTTATATATATGTATCTATTTATGAAAAAAAGTGTCCATTAAAAGTTAAAAATTAATTTTTTTTTGCAGTTATATTTCATTTTAGGAAAAAAAATCAATTTTCCTAAAAATGTTTAAGGTAAATATTTAAACTTTATTTTATTTACTTTCTGGGTATATTTTTTTACATTTTTGTCTATCATACTTTTATTTTATTTTATTAAAATTTTGTATTTGTTCGGTTCCCTTAATGAGAATCAAATTTTATTATCTATGATCTTTTTTTTCAATTTCTATTACTAATTAGCCATTTTAATCTTATTTATTTCTTCATTTAGTTCAAAGTAAATGAAAAACTTTAGGCTATATTTGGAAAGTAACTAAAATAATAGTTTAAAACTAAAAAGAATAGATATTAGCTTAAGATGAGATTTTTAAGTTAACTTTTTAATTAGAAGTCTTGGTAATATACGTGTTAGCGTAGATGATAAATATAGACTGAAAAAGAAAGATATATTTATGTAATACTTCAAATTTTTAAACTGTATTTTATTGATAAAAATGTAGAGGTATTTATAAATGTATATATTTTTATTAATTTTAAATTCATGTCGTTTTTATTTTATAAATAAAATTATTTCAATTACACATAATTTTATATAATGTATTTTACTATTGATATTTTATTATATCTTAAAATATTTTCGAATAAATTTGAAAAAAAACATTCACTTAATTATATGTCATATTTTCCTTATGTTAACAAAATATGATTAAAATTTTAGTATTTATTATTATCATTATCTTGAAGTATTCTGAGACAATAAAAAAAATACTATATATAAAGAGAGTAAATGCTTAAAATAAACAATATTATAATATAAAAATATCTAAAAATAATAAAAAATAAATAAATCTGTTCTCTAACATGTCACAATTTTATGTGATAAAAAGGTAAATTCATAAAATATTACCTTATGTGAAAAAAGATAAAAAATAATAAAAATATAAGTTTTGAATGAAAAAAATAAATAAATATATTTTTAGTCTTGAAAGTGAAATTTAAATTTGTCAATATCCTAAATCTTGATACAATTTGGTTATCAAATTTTAAAATTGTAAACAACTAACTACTAATATGAAATATAGTTTAAAATTTAAGAACTGTTTTAATTCTTAAAATTTGAGGATCAATATATTTTAAAGTTTAGGATACGAAAGAATTTGTTTATATCATAAACTTTAACACAGTTTAATTCTAAAACTTTAAAAATATAAATAACTCAAATAATATTAATATGATTCAATATAAAATGTAATTTAAAATTTAAGAACTATATTAATTTTTAAAATTTAAATATCTAAATACATCAAAGTTTAAGATATAAATAAATTCAAATTTAACATCAAAATTTAAAAATTAAAAACATATTTAACTCTAAAGAAAATGTACAATAAAATCATACCATCATCATGATTATACTTTAATAATAGGGTTAAATATGTTTTTGGTCCCTCAAGTTTTAGCAAAATTTGGAATTAGTTCCTCATCAAAACTTTTGACCAATTTAGTCCTTCATCTTTCAAAATGCATGAATGTAGTCCTTTTAACCAAATTTTGTTAAGTTTATCTGACGTTTCAAGCGCATTTCATGATAATATTTAAATTATTTACATTGTTTGACACATTTTTGCTTCAATATTAACTTAAATACTATCATGAAATGTGCTTGAAACGTCAAATAAATTTAACAAAATTTGGTTAAAAGGACTAAATTTACGTATTTTAAAAGATGAATGACTAAATTGGTATAAAGTTTTGATGAGGGACTAATTCCAAAATTCACTGAAACTTGAGGGACCAAAAACATATTTAACCCTTAATAATAAATAACGCAATCAAAGTTTTGATAAATGAACGAAAATAAAGGATTAGTTTTTCTTTTATCAAGACATAAAAATGGGAAGGCTTGGAATCCTTTCAAGTATTTCCTTTGTTTCAAAATTCCTTCTTAATAAAAAATTAACATTCAAAATTTCTAATATAATTTATGGATAAAAGAAAGCTTAGGCCTAATTTCTTGACAAGTAAAGTCTTTACACTCAATTATGAATCCAACTCCTTACACAATTATCAACATGCAATAAAGTCAGAAAATTACAATGAAATGCATATATTCTCTTCTTTTTACTTTATTCATAACACCCAAACTATTTGGTTATTATTAACTAGAACCCAATAAATTCCAACTATCCAATTGCAAATTTAAATTTCAAATTAATATAAAAAGGTGGCAGTCCCCAAAAAACAAAATGTAATGAAAAGGATGTAAAATTTTGGAAAGAAATTCATTTACAAAAGGTTGAAACTGAAATGCATCTTAAATCCATTCCTAAAAATAAATTATAAAATAAGAGAAAAGTAACAGTCCAAAAAAAAATCTAATCACCTGAAAAGATGTAAAATTTCGGAAAGAAATTCATTTACAGAATGTTGAAATTGAAACTCATCTTGAATCCATTCCTAAAATAATGGAAACAAATCTAAAAAATACCATAATCTATGTTTTGCACTAGTACTACAATTGAAACATAATAAATAAAATCGTTGAAAATAAATTTAAATATTATCGTTAAATTAATCTAACACCAAATCAAACATATATTCTTAAGAATAAGGTAATAGAATCAACCAACATAGTAACAAAGATCACAGTTTTTAATAAAACGTTCCCTTATGTAATATAAAAATATATCTTTCTTAGCGGATGACATGAAATACAGTCATAACGATCCAAAAACTGATTTACTTTGTTATTTTATTTTGAGTTAAATATGTTTTTCTTTTTTTAACTTTCATTAAAAATTAAAAATAGTTTTTTTTTAAATTTTATTTTAATTTAGTCTCTCAATATTAGAAATACGTGAATTTAGTCATTTTAACTAAATTTTGTTAAGTTTATTTATAGTTTTAAACACGTTTCATAATAGTATTTGAGTTGTTTGCATTTTTTGACACATCTTCGCTTCAATGTTAGTTAAGAAACGAGTCTGAAACATCAAAATAAACTCAACAAAATTTGATTAAAAAGATTAAATTCATATATTTTAAAAAATGAGAGACTAAATTAGTCTAAAATTTAAAAAAAAAACTAATTAAATTTAAAAAAAAATTAAGCGACCAAAAATATATTAAGCCTTTCATTTTTTTATGAAAAACTTTATGAAAGATAAGGAATCTGTTCCTCGCAGAGTGTCTGAGTTTTGTGGCAATGGTAGGGCAGTTTGCAGTTGCACAGTGGCCAAACGACAACAATTACGCGTTAAACATAAAACACAATTTGGATGGAGCATTCAATGCAATCCCTTTTGCCCCTACGCCACACAAATTCATTCATCACATTTACAATTATTACATATTACCATGTTTTGTTTAGTTTTTAGTTTTTAATTTTCATTAGCTGTGTCTGATATTGAAGAACAGTGATAGACATGTAGGAGATGAACATGAGGTTGATGTCCCATTGGTATTAGAAATTAGGATCCAATTTTAGGTGTGAGTGGGGTTGTGTGGTGCTCATCATTTCTAACCATTCTAAATACAACTTTTAGGTCCTTAGTTTTCATGTGCTGGTGGACTCCATATCCCACATGCATTTATGCTATATTCAATCTTCTTACACCAATCACCTCATCAACTTAACTTCACAATTTATTCACACTCCTATCATTCTTTTCTTATGCATATCTTTACCAATAACTTTTCAAGTTTTAACATTTAATCTTCGTATGCAGTAGGAATGAGATTTTCTTCCTTTTAAAGGTGCACAATCCTTATTTTACATGTGAACAAATGATATCAAATTTAATGTCTCAAACGAAAACATGAAGTTTCATGTCTCTGAAACAGTGAGTTGAAGGGTGAATGTTGATAAGGCATGACATACCTGAATGGATAATTACCATTTATTGTTTGTAAAGTGACACAAATAAGTCAAAATCATGGTTTTCTCAAATTTTGCCTTTCCCTCACACTAGGAAAAGAAACACAAATATGTGGTTCAGTGTGTGTATTCCGTTTTCACTTTGTCTTTTTGACGTTGAAATTTACGTCTAATAGAACCAATTAGTGCATCCATCGCTTTTTCTTTCCTTCTTAAAGTCATTGTCTCAGTGTGTACACAATCACAAATCAAAACAACATTTTTTCTTCACAAATATGCAATTATTGCATTCCCCTTTGTTTTTCCAACCATTTTTCCTTTTCAAAATATGTCTCAGATGCCAAAATTCCACTACTTAATATGTCTTTCATTCTCTTACTTTTTACAAAATTCCAATCTTATATAACAATAACCTTATAAGTCATACGTCATGTTAACTTCGGATGTTTAAACCATTGTTTTTGTTTTCCTTCGTTATATAATATGGAAATTACTAATTCATTTGCATTCTCATCGAAGAAATTATTCTTTTTCTAAATACCTAATACCTGAACAAATAAATTTTATTTAAATAAATTTTTTATCTTATTATATATTTTAAAAAAATTAAATACGTAATCAGTCAACTATTCTAGTTTAAGTATTTTCTCTATTCATATACTTCTCTTTTAAGTTGTTTCGTGTCTCAAATAATTTTGAGTGCTAACCAATTATTAAGTTTATTTTATTATTTATATGATTACTAAACGTAATGATCTAAGGGACACCAAACATATAGATTGTTACGACAAAAATATTAAAGAATAAAAGAAAAATAAAAAAAAATTCAATCATAATAAATAAATAAAATAATTTATTGAAAGGCTTATATAAAAACATTGAACTTATTATGTCTACAACTTAAAAAACGATTGATTAAATATTCAAAATCAAATTTGAGAACATGAAGCTTAACCGTTTTCTTTAAAACATGTTATCTTTCCGCTTATGTTTCGTCTCTAAAGTCCATAAGAAAACAACATTTATATTATTATTGTTACGTATTTCGGAACTCAAAATGAAAAATCAGAGGGTAAAAGTGGAATTTTGAAGTGTATGGAGGTTCAGAAAGAAATTATGGAGGTACAAGAAGAAGCGGCTCCATTTGACATTTAGGCCCACTAAGGTTAGGTCTATGTGTTTTCAATCACTTTTGAGGGTTTATCTTACTGTACGTCTTTCAGCCTTCACCCCCCTATTCATTAAAATTTTAGTTTTCTTTTTATTTTTTGCTTAACATGTCTAGAATAGTGAAGTATGCTAATTCCAGAAGATATTTCACTTTAATTCTAAATACATCATTTGAATTGTGTTCTATTTTTAAGATTTTTTTAATAAATACATTTTAAACTAATTTTTAAAAATACATTTTTTTCAGAATATTATACAATTCTTATTTTACATAATTCTAAAAATGTGTATTTTAATTTTGTTTACCATCTCTCCAAAATGTTCATTCTAAAATTTATTGGATATCACTATACAATACATAATATAAAATGTTTTTTACTTTAATAGTTATGTCAACATTAAAAATGTTTTTTACATAATATACACTCTCTCTTAATTCAGTTTCTCAACATAAAAAATTTAAATCTTTTGCTCCTATTTGATTGGGTGAAAATATTACAACTTGATCAAGAGTGTTAAAGTATATTATCACCTCGAGTTTTCCTTCATTTGCTATATCTCTCAAATAGTAAAATTTTGTGTCAACATAATTTCTTTTACCATGAATTACAATGTTTTTTGAAAAGTTTATTTTAAATTTAGTATAAATGAAAAACTTCATTCCTACGTGATGCTTTAGTTTCATTTCAATCAACAATTCATCTAGCCATGCAACTTGACATGCACACACGTAAGGTGTTCCTTCTTTGAGCTCTATGAGATTTTAGAAAGAACATAAAATTTGTAGTGCTCTTTGCAATTTTCCTTATCACCTCCCCAATTTGCATTTGTGGCCCAATAACTTCAATTTTTTGAGTTGAAGTGTTATTCTATAACCATTTGCCATAGTGCCTTTAATATATCTGAGAACCTATATGATATAGTTAGTAGATAAGAAACCTAAGAATTCTGCATATATCTCAATATAGCTCCTAAAACAAATTTTATATCAAGTTGTGCATGACAAAGATATTGTAAAGAATTTATAATTTTATTATACTTAGTTTCATCATCCTACTCCTCAATTCCTTCTTTCTCTAGCATTAAACCAACCTCAGACAAACTAGTTGTTGAATTAAAATTAATCATATTGAATCTCTTTAACACACCAATTGCACATCTCCTTTGGTGCATCATTATTCACACACTCCAAATTCACAAGTGCACTTTAAAAATTCAAGCTACAACATAAACACATCAATTCTTAGATTCTAGGTTCTTGGTGCTTGTTTGAGCCTATAAATGGTTTCTTTATTTTGAACATATTGGCTTTCTATACTTCAAGCTCAAATCTAGGAGCTTATGACACATATATTTCTTCTTTTTTAGGACCATTTAGGAAGGCAAACTTTACATCAAGTTGACGAATGATCCATCCTTTCAAATTTGAAATAACAACCATAATTCTTATTGTTTTAATTTGAGCCATTAGCGCAAATTTTTTTTTTTTATAATCCACTTTAGGTATCCTCGTACTACAAGCCTTGTCTTGTATCCCATTACTCTTTTTGTAAGATCAATTTTGATCCTAAAGACCCATCACGGAGTGATTAGTTTATTGGCTTTTGGTAGAGACATTAATTCCCGCACTTGATTCTTCTCAATGGTTTAAGTCTCTTCCTTCACAACTTTAACCCATATACTATTTGTAATGGTTTCTTCAAAAGTGACTAGTTCAATTTATGAGAATAGAGAAAAATAAGTAAAATTGTCATCTTCATCTACATTTGCATATGATGTCATCTCAAAACCTCTAAAATTTTTAGTAATATTATTATTCCTCTTAGATTTTCTTAAAGTTGTAGTAGATGTACTTTCTACTCTACTTGATTCAACATTTTGTTCTTCATTAGTCTCAACCTGTTCAAACTCAATAACAACCCATTTATACTCTTCATCTACGTTTGATGTCAAACTCCTTTCATCAGACTCATCAAGCAAAACATCTCTACTCACTATAATTTTCTTGTTGATGTGATTGAACAACTTGTAACCACCAATTTGATGATATCATTGTAGTATCATCTACTCTTGTCTATCGTCTAGTTTCTTTTTTAATTGATCGGGCACATGTTTGTAGCATATTGATCCAAACACTCTCGATGACTCCTAATTGGCTTATTGTTGGACCAAACTTCTTTTGGCATAACTCCTTCTAATATCTTAGATGATCATCTTTTTAAAATATAGATAATAATTGACACTGGCTCACCACACAAGTATTTTGAGTTGTCCTTAGTCTCCAACATATTTCGTATCATGCTTATAATAAATAGATTCTTCTTTCTACAATACCATCATATTGTAGTATGTATGGAGAAGTTACTTGATGCTCCATTCCTTCTCTTTTACAAAGTTCTTAAACATTTCTAAATGTACATCCACCTTTTCCATTTGTTTTTAGAACTTTGATTATCTTGCCACCACTCATGATTTTAAGTTTCTTAAAGACTTCTAACATACACTCTTTCTTTTGATAAGGTAAATCTCCAATTTCCTTGAAAAATCATCAACGAATGAAACAATACTCATTTGGATACACCACTTGTAACTTCTCTTTTGTTTTTAATGAAATGTATCGATAAAATTAATTTCTTGACTGCTTGGTCTGCACACATTCTTTACATACTTCTTTGGTGTGGAGAAATATGAAGGAAACCTTGTATCATGTTTCTAGTCTTCAAGTTTTGTATACCTAAAAAATTCAAATACCAAAAATAGTAAATTCATTCCTCTTTATTTATCATATTTGCAAAACATTTATGACCTACTACACTGATTTCAACCTTGGAAATTTGATTCTTCATTAAAGGTGATTTCAAAATTAAAGGTTGTTATTTATCATACAGTTGAAGCATTTTAACTTCTAATCTTGAATTGTGTCCTTTCTCTGTTGTATTTTATATAATTTTATTATATAAAATTATTATTCTCTATTTTGTTATTGTTATGGATTAACATTAATAAATAAATTATATTATTTATTAGTATCAATTATATTGCACAATTGTTATTAATATGTGGATAATACATATTGGGTTTCTAATGAATGATATATTATGGGTTGGATTGTTCAAGTGAACGATTTGTGATGAACTTGATTGTTCAGAAACCTGTTGAGAGGTCCCTGGTCTCTGCTGGTAAGGATATAAAATTGATATCCCATTGATTAGTTTTAATATATAGAGAAATAGGACAATAGATATGTGCTTCTAAAAATTCAATCTTTTGGGCATACCTACTGGGAAGAGAGCAATATTGTCCTACACACAAACAATGTTAATCTTTTATTGATTTTGTTTGGAAGATTAGGTACCACTCTTCCATCTACATTACTCTTAATTAGTGATCAGGTACGTTTCCGAATTTTGTTATTTTGGATGTTGGGAACTGCACTTTATATTTTGGGAATAATTTATTGTGTGACAATATTTGATGCTCTTTATGATCTGTCTATGTAGATCATAAGCTAACATTCTCAAGTAATTGAGCACTACTTAATCAATTACTTTTCATTTATGGAACAAATAGAACATCTGTAATAGATGTTTGGCCATCATTCTTCATTTTAATGACTATCTTTCCATAAGAGCACAACCATTAATAAAATTCACATCGCCTTTAATTGATGCATCAAGACCTGTGATTCAGTATTTTCTTCCTATAGTATGTTGAACATATTGTATCAAGATACCAACAATTTTCTTGAAGTTCTTTTACTTGGCTACTTATCACCATTAACAACACCTGTTTAGAGTCATCATTGCGTTTTTCTTGAGCCATTTGGAATTCATCTCTTCTTGGATTTGGTTTTCAATAATTCTTAGCAATATGACTCATTTTGTTACAATTATAACACTTTAACCTTTTAATAAAAATGTGTCCCTTCCTTTGCTAAAAATCATCTCCCTTCCTGTTGTTATCTTCCTTCCTTTTTTTTTGTTCATTTCTTGCCCCCACTTTTCTTTGTTCTGATATTCTTCTTGAAAGTTTGTTAAGCTTGAAAAGCTTGCTCATTTTTCTATTCTTCTCCACTTTTAACCATCCTTAGCGTATGTATCTATAAAGAACCATAAAGCTCTTCAAGACTTAATTCTTCAAGAGTCTTTGATTTTTTATAGCCACAACTATTTGATCAAACTTCACATCTAGGGATCCCAATACTTTTTCAATCACTTACAACTCAACCATTTTCTCTCTATGACCCTTCATTGTATTTATCGCCATCTGAACACAAGTAATATACTTAGTCGTTGTCTTGTTACTCTCCATTGACAAAAGTTCATATATGAAGCTTCACTTTCTTGGTCTTCATGGAATCTCCATGAACCATTTCAAGAATCTCCAAGAACTCCTTTGATGATTCAATTTGCACAATCCTCTAAAATTTTGATGCATCAATAATCTGATTCAAGATAAAATATGCCTTGCAATCTTTCTTTTCAATCTCATTATCTATGAGTTGTTAAGCTTCCATTCATCTTGTACCTACACATTTATTCTTCTTCAACAAGACCCTATACTAGTTGAAATCTCATAACAAGTCATATTTGTACTTTCCAGTTGTCATAGATAATCATTATGTTGAGAATCAACACACACACACACACACACACACACATATATATATATATATATGTATGTATATATATATATAATATATACATACATATATATATATACACACATATATATATATATATACACACACATATATACACACACACACACACACACACACACACACACACACACATATATATATATATATATATATATATATATATATATAGAGAGAGAGAGAGAGAGAGAGAATGTATTTGTGAAAAATACACAACATCTTCTTCATAATAGTTTGATAGCAAATGTCTCCCAAGATGTGAATCTGATGCATTGTACATTTATAGAGAAAATTGAAATTGAGTAAAACTAAATTACAACTCAACATGAGTTATGTTAATAAAAATACATAAATGCTTTTATATGGTGGAAGGATTTGAGGACAATGTATGGGGAAGAAAGCTAGAAAGTTTGGTTTGAAGAAAAAACTGCAAGGGAACTTCAAAAATGAGAAACTAGTAAAATTTTGATATGACATATGGGTGAAACAAGAACAATGCCTATTATGTGTCGACTTTAACAAAAAAAAAAATTAGCTATTGTTAATGAAATGAGATTTTGGGATGAAGGATGTTGGAAATGGCAGTTTAAGTGGAGAAGAGAAATGTTTGTACGAGAGAAGGAAAATTTATGAAAGTTGGAAAATATCATGAGTAAGTTGATTATTAAGTTAGAAAATCAAAATATATGGAAATTGAAAAAGGGCATTAATGAAAAAATAATATGTGAAATCTACTTATAAGATATTGCAAGAGGAACAACCTATTAATCAATATATTAAAACATATAAAGTGTTATTGGAAGTTAAAATACCATTAAGGATAAGTTTTTTCACTTAAAGGATGTTCGTAAATAGACTTCCAACTAGGGATCAACTATTCAAAAGAACAATCTTACAAGTAGGTGATAGTACACTTCTTCCAAAATTTGTGGAAGAACACTTTTGGCAGCACAAGTAAGGTATAACATATTTAATGAAGATGCATGGAATTTACTGTGGTATGCTATAATCAACTAATATATTTGAAACTAAGGAACAATAATGCATTTAAAGGAAACATTTTATGGGCAAGAAGTTATCCAACATATTAAGTTGTGCTTATGGAAATGGTTTAAAGTGGTAATGAAGGACAAATGTCCCTTATTTATTTTGTTGTATGTTAACATTTAATATCGCATGAGAAACATTCTTGGTTGATCAGTAAAGGTTTCCAAGTGAAAAATAATTAGGAACTTGTAACTATTAAGGTGAAGAAGCCTTGTGGGTATCTTGTAGGAAGTAAAAATTTCAAAAGAAGCCATTATATTTGTATTTTAATTTTTGTAAATTTGTATAAGTATGTGTAGATATGTTCATGCAAAAAGGAAGTTTGGGTGTGGAGAAAGAGGTATAGTTTTGTTTATAAAATAGGTAAATGATTAGTTTTTATTGGTTATAAGGTTCTATATTGTATTATCTATTTTTGGCTCATAATGATCTTGGTTATTTTACTTTTAGGTTTATATTCTAAACATAATGTAATGGCTTAATTGCTATTTTGGTCCTAATATTTGTATTTGGTTCAATCAAGTCCCATTATGGGCTAAATTGATTCAATGTGATGCCTTTCGTTAAATTTGCGTTAACACCGTTTAGAAGGTAATCACGTGTCAGTTGAATGAAGGGTGATTTGAGTGATGGGTTAAAACTGAGTCAAAAAAATGGGTCAAAATATCATTATCCAAAACTTAATTAGTGATTTGGTCCCTATATTTTTCTTCTGACTCAATTGAGTCTCTATATTTTTTACAAAGAGACAATGTGGTCCCTTTTCCGTCCATAGATCTTGGGACAAATCCAAAAACCACAAGTGAGTTCATGTGTCCATCTTCGGTGACATAATACACAAAAATGAAGATCTTGGATTTGTGATCTTAGATATAAGGGGAAGTCGACTGTAAATTTGAAGGAGGCGATCTTTGGTGGGATTGTGTCGCCAAAGAAGGGTTACAGACAGTGGCGATCCTTTTAAGGGACCGGGGGGAGCCGACTCCTCCAATTTTTTTTTTAATTTGTGTAAGGGAAGAGTAGTATTATGAATCCAATAATTTAGAAGTTATTAATTTTCTTAAAATATTGAGTTTTGGTTTTGAGATTTAGTTTGGGGTATTCATAATTTTTTCTTTTCTAGATAGGTAAGAGGTGACAAATTTATATTAGAAAAATTATGATAAAGAATAAAAATATTGATTTTTCTTTTCAAGAGGAAGACTTGTGATGAAGATGAAAAAAATGTATCTACGTCAACCAAACTTGAGAAAATTCATGAGAATCCAAGAATTGAAGAAAATGAAATAAACTCTATAAAATTCTTAGAGTTACATATATTGAATTTGAAAAAATTTTAGAACATGATTCGGAGATACATCCTCAAATTTGGCAATACCCACCTAATTAAATTGACGATGTACGAATGACTTATATAAAATGGGGTCCATATCATGACTCTTCCCGTTTCTATAGCTACAATTAAAAGATATTTTTCTACAATGAAAATAATCAAGTACAGGTTGAGAAATAAGATGAAGGCTAAATTTTTATGATAATTTGTATTGTAAGGGATATTGCAACAAACTTTAATACTAATTCAATTATTGAATATTTTAAGTCATTGAAATAGCATAGAGCAACACTATGACTAAAGGTGATTTTTTCTTTTTTTAATATATTATTGTTGATGATAAACTTTATGTTTCACTTTCTCATATATTATTGTCATATTTTGTTGGATTCTACTATCATGTGTGTTTTTTTTAGTAGAAAAATGATGAGAGGAAATAAAACCCTTTTTTTTAATTAAAAAAATAAATTATAAATAAAAAATATAACTTGACCCCCTGAATTTTTGTCCAAGTTCACCACTGGGTACAGAGGCAGAAAAGAATTTGGACTCACATGATCACATCCTAACAATGTTAAAAATAATTTCACGAAAAAGGCCCAATTATCTCTATTTAAACAATATAGGAATTGAATTTAGTAAACAAATATAAAAATCAAATCAATAATAGCTAAACTTTTTATTAGAGTAACACAATTATTTTCCAAATTGCATTAATGTCAATTTAATGAAATATATCACATTGAATCAATTTAAAATATAACAAACTGATTGAACAAAAAATAAATATTGAAAAAAATAAATCAAATCAAAATGTAGGAATAAAATAGTAATTAAACCTAATATAATTTTTTTTTATATAAGTTGTTGTTAAAAGGATTTAGTATATTTTTATATCATTCCTATTAATATACATTGTTCTAAAGAGAACGCTTCGTGTAAAGTTAGAAGACCAGAAAAGAAAAACTAACCTATTAGCTAAAGTTTATTAAATGGTTTTTTTAAATTCAACTAATGGAATCCATTGGTAGATTGGATTTTAATTTTTATTTATTGTTTGAAATATGTAAACAATAAAGTAATATATTTGGATAACATTTTATAAAACATATATAATAATAAAATTTTAATATATTTTAAAATCAATGTATTTTAAAATTAAAAAACAGCATAAAAACATCTCCTAACTATGTTATCTTGTTTAGTTGATACTTGAAATATTTTTAATTTTTTTTCCTTAACTGTTTCGTTATTACAATAATTTATACAGTTTTCATCATAGATGATATATCATGTCAATATAAATAAAAAATAATAATAAATATAAAACCCAACCTTTTATTAAGATCTAAAATTTATTCAAGGTTATTTTTATAATAATGTTACTTATTTATTTGAATTGTGATAAATTCGTAATCACGAAAGATCGACCATAGCCAATTAATATTTTATTATTTAACCACAATATTTCATTTAAATTATTCACACTAAATAGATTACATGCCTAGAGCAAACTTGCTTATTACTATCGACAACAATCTTTGGAGAAAAAACCCAAGAAATTCAATTCATATGAAACTTCTGTAAATATAATTAACATAATTATAATATATTAAGATTTAAAACACGCTATCATTAGTATAATCTTAATTAAACTGTGTGTCAAATCATGCTTTACAAAATTTCTCACCCATTTCACATACTAGAGAGACAATCTATTTCAAAGACATATGTTGTATTAAAATAGAGAGAGTTTACTCAATTTTCAAAAGTATACTTAATTTGGTCTCAACCATAGATGCAAAAGTGTTGATTAATTTATTGTTAATGTTAAATATTATGAAATTAATTTATTCATTTTGTACGATTAGACGGCCTTTGTTTAATATATATATATATATATATATATATATATATATATATATATATATATATATATATATATATATATATATATATATTTTTCTCCCACTCAAATAATTTATTCCCCTCTATATTATGACTATTAGGTATATTTTGAATGGACTTTATAAAATAATGAAAAGGAAAAGAAGTAGGAGTTTTCTATGCAGGAAAAAATTAAGAATATAAAGAAACAATGGACCCTCAAGCATGGTTTACACAAAAACTTTATTTGTAAAGACAAAGCCTCAGTCACCATCTTCAATACTACTTTCCATAATGTCTTTCAAACAAATATTTATTTTCATAAAAGAATTTTGAGAAGTGTTTTCTTTTTGTCTTGTTCGAAACTCGTGAGTTCTATTTAAAAAATAAACACATTAAACAAAAAGTATAACATTAAAATATATAACGTTATTCCTGTACTTCTTTTGCATATATTCATGAAAACTAAGTTGGTTACGGATCCCGTTGAGATAACTTATTGACACAGTTGACTCAATATATATGATATGATATAACAAATAAAGTCCAACACTGTAATTTTATAGATAAAATACAAAAACAACGATATAATAAATTAATTAATCTATTTTTTTTTATAACAATACACCGCTTATAAACAAACAGGTGAACTACACATCTTTATAATTACATGGCTTAAATTATGATTTGAATCTGTGTTACTTTCGATTAAGTCTCTTATATTGTCTATTCAGTTCTTCAAATTTTAAAACTTTTCACTTCAATTTTAAAATTTTTCACTTGAGTGTTTATAGACAAGTGTGACGATTAACTTGTGACAGTTATCTTATTTTATAGTGTCACTCATTATAAATGTTACCACATAGTATTTGCAAGCGACTGTGACGATTAACTTGTGATAGTTATCTTATACTGTCATTCATTAGCTTATATTTGCTTGCCAACTCAATATGTTGGTTAAAACAAAAACCAGTTCAACCAAACCCAACCCAAATACAAAAAATTTGTGTGACCTTTTATCTGTGAATAGGGATATGGTATGGATAGTAGCTTGCTCATATCCTATTCGTTGGATAAATATCTACTCCGTACTCGTCCCCATATCTGTGTCGGTATTCGTTATGCAGGTACTCATATATTTTTTTAATATCCACGGGTAACCGCGAGTATTTATAAAATAAAATTTAAAATATTTAACAACATATTATGACCATAAATTCAAATAAAGTATAATGCACAACATTCATAATTTTAAACAAAGTCCAAGTAACCCATTTAAATAACATTGAATGATAATTTACAAAAAAATGAATATTTTTTAAAACTAATTGATAAAAAATAATCTATTCAAAACCAATGTGTTAATATTTTAATCATGTTTTTTTTTAAATTTAAATTAGAGTATAGCGGGTACGAGTATCCACGAGTACAAATACAATGATACCCCTACCTGACCTGTTAACATGCAGGTATAAAAAATATTCGTACCCGTTACCCATGGGTATCCATTTACAATATCCATTTCCTAGTCGTTGCGAGTTTTATCCGCAGATTCTGGCCGATACAGATTTTTTTGACATCCTTGTCTGCGGGTGTGTTGGTGAGCCAATTACGATATCCATTTCCTAGCCGATACGAGTTTTATCTGCAGATACCCACATGTACGATTTTTTTTACATCCTTGTCTACGGGTGTGTTAGTGAGCCAACCTAGCTCACCACGGGTTCAACCTGGGTGAGGCAGGTTCTTGGTGACCGGGTAAAAAATTAGCCCATACTGAAATTTGCGAAAAAAAATTCAACCCAAACCGGATCGAACCTGTGGTGTGCCAGGTAGGCTCTCGAGTTCTAACTAGAGATGTCAAAAATATTCGTACCCGCGGGTATCTGCGGATAAAATCCGCAATGGGTAAGAAACGAATATTAAAAATAGATACCCGCTACCCGTGGGTACGGGTATTTTTGATACCTGCATGTTAACGGGGCGCGGGTACGAGTATCATAGTATTCGTATCCATGGATACATGTACCCGCTAAACTTTAATTCACAAAAATTACCTTTTAAATATATATATATATATATATATATATATATATATATTAAGTAAAAAACATTCTGATCTAATCTTTTTCCAAGGAATCAATCGGAGAAAGTGGACTTGTTGATCAAAGTACTAATTAAAGAATTTTCATTGTGTTGAATGTCATTTTATATTTATTTTTATGATTATTTGGACTTATATGAACTTGAGTTTGTTTGAACTTTATTTAAAATTTATGAAAAATGTATTTTATTTTATTTTATTTGAATTTATGATTAAATATTTATTTTTTAAATAATTTTGTAAATACCCGCGGGTACCCGTGTATACCCGCATATATGAAAAAAGTAGACAGGTACCCGCATAACGGATACCCGACGAATATGGGTACGGATACGGGGCAGATATTTATCCAGCGGGTAGGGTACGGGGGAGCTACTACCCGTACCTTACCCGCCCCATTGACATCCCTAGTTCTAACCCACTTTGACAACTCTACTTAATTGTATAGGGACTCAATTGAAAAGTTTTAAAATTTTAAGGACTCAATAGACCACAAAAATTTATTAGAAACTCAATTGAAAGTTCTCAACTTTATCATTAAATCAAAACATCATTAAATCTCAATATATTTACAAAATAGCTTTTTAAGAAAATATTATCGTAAGATTCACTCTCAATAGATTTTCTTATAATTCCATTAGATCATATTATATTAAATAGTTTTAATACCAACTCAATTTAATTGAAATTGAGTTGATCCTAGTTTCACAAAGTGGTTAAATTATGTGTAATGAATATTATTTTTTTTGTTATGTACTTTGAATGTTACATCAACAAGAAAAGGACAAAGAAGCATTGTTGTACAGCTAATAAAAATGTGGTGTGGTGTGGTGTATTATCATTCCAAATAACAAGCCAGCCATGAACTCACAAAAGCGCAAGCGCATTTGTGGTGAAGAGAAGAGGGTAGAAAGTTATTTTGATTTCATACGAGGAGTGACATTTTAAATATTAAGTGTAGAAAAAAAAGACAATATATTTTTATCTATTTTTTATATATTGAGAGATTTTCTCTCACACAAGTTGAAGTGAATTCGATATCGGGAGTTCATCTTGTCAAAATAAATCAAAAGTTTAAAAAAAAAAGTTAGATTATTTACTAAAAATGTCCTACATCAACATATATGTTCTCCTTGGAGATTCTAGATTTTCAAATGGATCTTAATACATGATTCTAGATTTTTAAATGGATCTTAATACATGACAACTTATTTAACTATAATAACAAAATTTTGTTATAACATCTTAACATTTAAGCTCATTGATTTGTAATATATTTTACTTCAAAATATAATAAACTTATTATAAATAATAAGATATCATATATTGAATATTCTCTTCATAATAAAACTTTTATATTCTAATCTAGTTTTTTTCATCTAAATGGTTAGATTTTTATATTCTTACAATTAAATCATTAATATTATTCTAATATATACATCTATTAACTTTGATTATTGAATTAGATGTAAGATTTTATATGTTATACGAGAGATAATTGAGTTCTTCATTAAAAGAAACAATACATAAATAATTATAATAAATGATAAAAGAGTAATTGAACTAATGAGAAATGATTTCTTAATAACGGTTACTAAGTGATGTGTTTGGTATGATAGTAAAATTTATATCTATATAAACTACTAATATAGAAATAAAGTCCCCTCTTAACCACTAATGTAATACTTGTTCCGAACGCCCAAACAAGCATCAAAACCCTATTCAAAATTTTATACTACTCACGAAGTTATTTATCCTATATTTTAAGAGCACAAACTTTTGATGTAAAGAGAAATTTGGCTGGAACTAAATGAATTTGTTGAATCCCAGAAGGAATTTAAAACAAGGAATTAGACTAAATTGGTACATATCCTACTCTAACCAATATTGCAATGGTGAGAAAATCCTATTGTAATGCAAGACAAATCAATGAGTCATCATGCTCTTTCTTTCTTAGTTATGTTAGGGGGAAACATATCAACTTTGATGCCAAAAGAATTAATAGGATCTTAGAAACCGTGCTACCCCTAAATGATAGTTGCACTAAATGGGCAATTTTGTAAGTAGTCATCCATTAGGCCAAGTTCTTCTTCCAAGCTCCTACAACTCACTCATCTAGCTCTCACACTTTCAAAGAGTGTTTATAAGTTCTAAAGATGACATCAGTAAACAATAGAAAGCTTGATGATGCACCATGACTATGATGATGAATGGTTTGTTTATGTTTGACATTACACTTTATTGAATCATATGATGAAACCCACCATTTATATGTATTATTTATTTATTGGAAAAAGGAAAGAAAACTCAAGACTTGTAATAGAAAAATGCTTCCTTTATTGATCAATGTCTTAAGGAGAGTTGGACTTGTTGGAAAATAATGCAAAAGAGAGAAAAGACACATCCTCCGGTGAAGGATTTATTTCTCTTCCACCCTCTTTAACAACATGAGAAATGGAAACTAGCCTAAACTAAAATAAGAGGGAAAATGACATACGAGAAATCACAAGAGATTCTATAGCGAATTGTATGTTGATGATAATGTCCTATGGTTGAGTTATACATATTTCATGACATATTATCAATAATATATTGTGTTTTATTGGGAAATCACGCACTAAAAATAATAATCTCTTCAAACGGAAACACACTCACAAATAAGAGCAAAAAAAATAAATAAAAACACACAGGAAATTTAACGTGGTTCGGCACCTCAAGGCCTACATCCACAAACACTCAAAAAGAAGTATTATCACCCAAGTGCATTTTTTTGGGCAAAAATTGCAAACCCTTCATAATGCAATTTTTTGTGGACCAAAATTGCAAACCCTTCCTAGTGCAATTTTTCTGGCAAAAATTGTAAATCTTCCCATGACACATAACTACCCAAGTCCCCCATGCACCCAAGAGACCTATTGAGTTGTGATAACAACTCCAAAACCAACTCTTTACTTTTATAGTATTTTTCTGCTACTCTCTTCTTCATATTACTCGATGTGAGACTTTGGTGAATACCCACTTGAGAACCAACATATCCTCCCTTCATCAAAAGTCTCACATGCTATGAACAAAGATTTGACACACCACCAACATATATGCTTGAACCACTCTTGCTACTAGTGATCCAACATATCTACTTGAACCACTCTTGTCACTGGTGTTCTGCACGGACTCACAAACGATGACTATCTTTCTCCATCATCGACCCTCACCGCCTTGAACATCAGACTCGTTGTCGGCAACTTTCACATCATTGTCACTAACAATTCACTGATAATCAAGGGGAATCCATCATAATGCCACCTTGGTCAAGCCACGACACTGCCACAACACAACGACGCAATACCCACTGTTGATAACGCATCGCGTGAGCCATGCAAAACACCACCATTGGAGATCTCGAGCAAACATCGCGGTCCACCGGACACAACAACTAGAGTAGATATGTAAGCCGCATAACACTTCCTTCACGCACATGTTGCAAACCATGACTCACACAAATAAGATCTCCATGGTACATCACTCATTAGGCCACATAAGCACCATTTGCAACCTTCTCCATAGATCTGGGAGCATCTCGCCACACATGAACTCCACTCTCTTCAAAGGTCGTTGATTTTGGTCAGTATGCCAAATTACTCCTCTTCCTCCCTTGATTAGAAACCCCTGGTCAGAACCTGGCTCACTGTTGGGAAATCACACACTAAAAATAATAATCTCTTTAAGCGGAAACACACCCACAAATAAGAGTAGAAAAATAAATAAAACCACACAGGAAATTTAACGTGATTTGGCACCTCAAGACCTACATCCACAAACACTCAATAAGAAGTATTATCATCCAAGTGCAATTTTTCGGGAAAAAATTGCAAACCCTTCATAGTGCAATTTTTTGTTGACCAAAATTGCAAACCCTTCCTAGTGCAATTTTTCTGGCAAAAATTGCAAACCTTCTCATGACACACAACTACCCAAGTCCCCCATGCACCCAAGAGACTTATTGAGTTGTTGTAACAACTCTAAAACCAACTCTTTACTTTTATAGTATTTTTCTGCTACTCTCTTCTTCATATTACTCGATGTGGGACTTTGGTGAATACCCACTTGAGAACCAACATGTTTTTATTTAAAAGATGCCCCACTCGGGAAAATCTCCCAAGGAAGTTTTGCCTCCTAGGCTCATCATGACATATTGATCACCACTATTGATACTAAAGAACACCCTTATTATGTGTGTACTATTGGTTTATGTGTGGGTGTGAAACAATATTTTGGATAAACTCTTCACCCTAACTTTTTTTGCAGGATGTGTGATTCAAGAGATGATGAAGCAGATAGTTTCATGGCTAACATAAAGGTTCACAACACAATTGACTATGTAGATGAAAGAACAAGTTATTGACTAGTTGAGGTGTGAGTTCTCCAACTATTAGAGTCCATGAGCATCCCCCAACTACATAATGTAGTTGAGCCAAATGTAGTTTCTTCTCATGATCATGTTAGCATAAAAGGTAGGTGTGTTATTTAATGACTTAAAATGGAGGAAACACATATTGATATCTCCTATCGATGAAGGCTATTTATTGGAAAAGTTTCTCCTGGTCTAATGGTGATTGAGAAAGTGTATCTGTAAGGCTCAATCATGCATATCGTGGTCATGCATGATGATTTGACTAAAATTATGGTCGAGGAAATTAGGTATGTCACAACTCCAGCTCTAGTGCCAACAACAAAGGCTCAATCAATGGGAAAGACACTTGGAACATTGACTACATGACCTACACACCTAATTAAGAAAATAATAAAAAATAATAAAGTATTTTTGTCTATTTAGATTGTGTTTTACATGATCCTAGGATGACACAAAGGCCCTAATTGCACATGATTCTAGCATCAAGCCCTAACCTTAATTCCACCAAAATGGTAGTCCAATTTAGCAATTGGTTATAGTTTCACATGATTTGTTTCAAGTATTTTGTGTCATTCCTTGGGATGCAAAAATCATTGGTGTTACCAATAATATACTATTGTACATAAACATGTAGGATACCTTTGAAATAATTTAGAGTAATTAAATGTTGAACATAATAACCATTCATTCAACTATGGATGATATGAGTACACTTTACATATATATTATTTATTCAACTTTTATTTGAAGAAATCAACCATTGCACTAATATTCATATTAACAATGTGGGTATATAAATTAATTATTTGTAAACATGGGAAAAATTAATATATATGGCCTCATGAGCCTCGACTCATCCAATAGTCCGAGAATAAAAAAAATGGAATGTCAAACTTACATTAGCTTTTCGAGATAGAAGAGAGAAACTAGTGACCAATATCTTAGCAGATACATATGCTCTCAACCTTTGTTATGAAAAAGGAAAAAAGAAGTTAACGTGTTGTTTACCAATACTCTATTTATGGCTCACCATGTATACATTCTTTGTAAGACCCACTTTTGTTCTGCCCTAATTTTAAAAGGGTTGTCCAAATCAATTGGGCCTAAGGCTGACCCATAGGGAGCCAAAGACCCTAATCAGAAAAAACATTTCCCTTATTCCCTCCTAGAGCAGTTGCGAACTCTCTGGTAGGGTTTAACCCCCCAATCTTGGTCAAGGTTACTCAAGCTCGATCTCATTTTCCATTCCATGTAAGTGATTTTCCAGCTCTTTACGTATCCTCTCTAAGTCACATTTTCGTACTTCCAGTGAGGGTTCCATAGTAACCTCATTCCTTTACTGTTCCGCTATTTTCCAGCTTCTAAGTTTGTTCCTTGAGTTGTGGTGCTCCGATGTTGGTGTCAAGGCCTTGTACTAGCTCATTCCAGGTAAGGGAAGCTAAGGTTCTTTGCGTTTTGTCATATGTTGGTTGTTTCACTTCTGTTCTATGATTGTTGTGCTTGGAAAATGCTTGTCTTGAAATAAGAATGAACTGGTTATCGTTGAGAATGTGTATGTCTTTGTCACGTGAAGTAGGAGATGGCGAACTGATGTTCTTGCTTAGGCGAGCTCATCTCGCCCAGGTGAGAGTTGCAGAAACTCGCCCAGGAGTATTGCGCGAGTACTCGCTCAGGCGAGTGAACCGTTTCTTGAGCGAAAAACCATCTCGCTCAGGCGAGATGGCCTCGCCTCAACGAGCGCCCGCAAACTCTCCCAAGGCCACTGTCGCAGTCTTGTCTAAACGAGAGTCTGCAGCTTGAGCGAGGCTACTCCTCTCGTCTAAGCGAGGACGTCTGGCTTGAGCGAGACCCGCTACAGGTCACGTTTTCCTTCGCTTGGTAGTTATGGACTGTTTAAAATATGAGGCTTGGAAAATGCATGGAAATATGTGGCTATGAAATTGGATTGATGTGTTGGTGTGATTTTGGTATGAAATTGATTGGATTATTGAATAATGTCATGAAAGGGATAAATACGCATGAGTGGGAGGGTGTATGGGTTATGAATGACGAACTGGATAAATTCTTGGCATGTAATGAACATGAGATGGTTGGTTATGAAAGTGGCATGGTAAC
>Ga0214542_1004913_pt1 | contig 25985 bp, 20 predicted proteins | sample CNSS1metaG_FD_160096 | JGI IMG/M metagenome (GOLD analysis project Ga0214542, IMG submission 160096) | Root nodule microbial communities from cowpea collected in UCLA plant growth center, Los Angeles, California, USA - CNSS1 | ecosystem: Host-associated > Plants > Roots > Nodule | place: USA...
CAAAGCCCAGCCCATACGATAGTCAAACGTCATTAATGTTCTATAAATACACGTGGACCCCATCATTTAAAGGTACGCATTCATTAATTGCTGATTTAACTCCTTGAGAGCTTTGACTTACTTGAGCTTCGGAGATTCTTCTGCAGGTAACCCCTCCTGGGTTCAAGCCGACATCTATCGAATGGGAAGAGGCCAACTGAGGAGATAGCAGACTACATGGTAAGGTGACTCTTGTGTCTGACCTCTTATTTGTTCTCTGCAGGAACAGTTTTTAACTAAATTTTTTATCTTTTTAAAATGAACAATAGTTTAATTATTTATATATATATATATATATATATATATATATATATTTGGGATTTTATTTAAAAAATAGTTTCAAAAACTTCTATTTGAAAAAAAAATAAGAGAAAATTATATATATTGTATGATTTTCTTAAACGATGCTATTCATACCTCTATAATTTAAAACAAATATAATTATGTTTTAAGTTATCAATAAAAGAACATTCAAGTGATTTATTTTATTTATATTTATACTTACGTATTATTATATATATATATATATATATTATTTATTTATTTATTTATTTATTGTATATAAGACACAAATTTATATTATTATTACTATTAGTGACAAATCCAAAATAGCCCAATACTTTTAGGGTCCTAGTATCCTTTTCAAATATTAACCTCCCTAAAACAAACAAAAAATAATATTTGAAGTAGAAGTTGTTATTATAGGATATAATATGATATTAACATAATCATAAGCGAATCCATTAACGTGTTCATTCCTGAATTTGGAAAGACTACAAATACATGTTATTGTACAAAATATTTCATCTTATAATCGTTGTTTGCTTATTCTTATTCAAAATCCCTTACTCACTTGAGTTTCAGAGTCCCTATAGATGGACCTTCCCCTGCTTTGGTGATTCAATGTTCGACAACAAGATGGTCGTCAAGTTAGTCCACATTTGAAACAACCCGACCAAATTTGGTAAGGACATTTGGTGCCCACCATAGGGCCAAGTTGAAATACTTCCTCAATGCATGGTGTTGATGCGCAACAAACCTACGCATCAATTATTTCAGTTACAATCAGTCATTAAGTAGTAGATTATTATTAGCTTGAGTGTTTTGTAATTCTGATGGTTAAAGATCATATATAAGCTGAACCATTTTTATGAATGAAAAAGTTGAGTTTTATTCAGAAAATATTAGTTTTATCTCTTCTATCTTAGTGAGAGTGATTCTCCTAAGTTCTTGAGTGATTTAAGAATTCCTAAGTTTTATCAAAGGTCATTCATCCCTTTGTGTGTTTAAACTCTTAGGCTTATCTTCAATTTTTAGAAGTGTGACGTCTATCAATTTACGCTCCTTCTTATCTATTCCATTTTCTCGTTTTAAACAATTTCTCAAATTTCTTGCTTATTATTAGCATTCAACCTTGATAAATCAATAAAACGCCCACCCCTCTGGATTCACATTAGTAGCTTCCACATGGTAACACATGAGTGGTTCATTTTGTTAGAGTGAGGATTGCCACATGTCAAGTTCTCTTTCATCCCTTAACGGAGAGTTCTCTTACAAAGGTAGTGGCCATGTGTCATTATCCTATAGGAGAGACTTTTCATAAAGTAGTTTTTCACATGACAACATATGAGGGGTTCATTTTGTGAGAGTGAGGATTGCCACATGTCAAGCTCTCCTTCACCAAGATAGTATTTTTATGGTTTTTGTGCATGTTAGCATTTTAGGGTTTGGACCATTTTGCAAACATCTTAATCTATAAATAGAGGTGTCCCCCATGTATTTCTCACTTTGAGAATGATAATGTTATGTTGCCAAAATTATTTTTGATTCATACTTCTTCTCTTAGTCGCTTGCTAGAGCATCCTAAGAGGTCCCTCTAACACCCATTTCTCTAGAATTGGCCTAACATCTCTTAGAGCTCCATAAACAATCTTCATCCCACCATTAAATCACCAAAATCGAGAGTCATTTTCTCTCAACACCAAGCTTCTGCGAATCCACCATCCACCAAAGTCACCATTTCAATCTTTGGCCCAAACTAGCTTGAGGAGGAGGCTATCATTTGGTATCAAGAGCTTTGGTTCTACAAGAGCTAAGTTTCTTGTTCCTTACCTATGTTATTTTTATTCTTTGTGTTCATGTGTTTTTCTTTCTTGTCTTGTTTCCAAATCAACTTCTTTTCCACAAAAAAAAATGTGCTAGCAGCAATGTGGGCTATTTCAAAAGAAAGTCCTTTGAGTCTACTTTCCAACAAAAAAATAATGAATGCATTTGGCATTCTGTGGAGAGAGTTCTGAGTAAAATAGTCAGCAAAGGTCATATTTGTCAACATCAGCGTTTTTCATGGGTTTTTATGCTTAGGCTTCCATATTTTATGTTGTTTGTGTGCTTTTGTGTTTTTTGAGTCTTGTTTCATGTTACCATTTGGTCATATCATGTTTGTTGGGTCATTTTTATTTTCAAATCTATCCATGTTGTCTAGAGTCATGTTTAGTCCTTTTAATGTCATTTTCTCCTAGTTTTGAGCTTTCAAAAATCACAAAAATATACTTTTTTGTTTTCAAAATTGCATCATATATCACCTTGAGTGCTTTTTCTTTACATATTTGAGTTCATATTTGTCATTAGACCATTGACAAATTCCTAGAGTTAAGTTTCCTTTATGTTTTTTTAAGTTTTATGTCCTATTTTGATTCTAGTAGGTTTTTCTTCTATTTTGTGCTTTTTGAACCTTTGAGCTACCCAAAAGTGTTTTCAAAATCATATTTGGTGTGGTAGTGGGGTGTGTGTTGGTGCTGGAAAATGTGAAAATAAAGAGACAAAAAAAAATCACAACATTGGGTACATCAAAAGCAAGAAAAAATAAAAAATCAAAAGCAAAAAGTGAAAAGAAAAAGTAGAAAAGGAGATCACTACCATCAAAAATCATGTAAGCACTATAATGTTGATTTGGTGGGCTAATTTACTTGATATATGTGCTCTGTCCAATAGCCAAGCTTCATGCATTTGATGCAAACAAAAGAGTGTCCATAGTACACCTTTGGCTTAAGGCTTGTAAAGACAAAAACATCATTTTCTACTCTAGTATTTTTTGGTTTTTTGTGATCTATTCTAGAGCTTTTCTTTAGGTATTTCGTTTGTGTGCCTAACCTTTTTTCTTAGCCTTTATTTTCTTGCTTGTCTCCTTCCTAACTCACAGTTTTTTCATCCTAAAATTCCTTTTAAAGAGCTTTGTTCATTTTTTGCCTTTATTTGCTTTATCCTTGGCATTCTACTCTCGGTTTTGGAATTATAATGTGGTGTAGGAACTTTTGAGATTTGGCCAAGAGTAGAGGAAGCCCTTGGAGGCATTGGAGGCCTATTTGGACCTCAAAGCTTGAGTTGGAGAGAAGAAGAAAACGGAGTGAAACACTTGGAGAGGAATACATAACATCTTTGCTTGTATTGCAATTTTTGGATTTGTAATCTTGTATTTCTTTGGACTTGTAATTCATGGCCAAGTTAGGTGTCTTGGGGGAGTCATAGGTACTCAATACCATCTCCTAACTTCAACCTCTAATCTCTTATTAAATTCCTTTTTAGTTGGTGAGGTTTGAAGGTTCCAAAGTGCCTTCTAACTACACCGTTAGGCCACATAGTTTTGTTTAATTGTTTTCCTTAATTGTTTTCTTTTTGCTTGTAGTTTAGTGTGAGTCTACTTGCTTTTCAAACCTAATTCCCTTTGAGAGGTTAGGTGTAAGAGGGCTTGAGGTAGCTTTGGCAAGGAAAGGCTTGAATTTTAAGTAATCTTTAGTGATTCTCTTCCCTTTTCTAGAAGTGAATTCAAAGTTCTTTTGCTTCTTAAAATCCCTTAAGGAATTAGAATTTGAAATACAAGTTTGTTTGTTGTATAGCATGTTTCAAAAACTTTAAGATGTCTAAAGCTTCTTCTAAGGCTCCATCTTACCAAATTGGTAGTGATTTTAGTGAAGTGCCTAGTTTACAACACTTGGCTAAAGAACTAAAGTTACTAAAAATTTGGCAAAGACAAGAATCCATTTTAAAAGAAAAAGAAAGAGTTGAAAGGGATGAATATCTTACAACCTTAGAGGAGGAGCTTAGGATACATAATGCAAAGCAAGTTAAATTTCAAGAGGAGTTGAGACAAAGAAAAAGTAGGAGTAAGAGTGTGAGAAACTCAAGGAGAAACTCCCAACATAATACACAATTCACACACTATAAGGAGGATAGTAGGATTTTGAACTAATACTATCAACCTCCTCGACCTAGAAGGCCAAGAAGGGAGCGTGAACACCAATAGCCTAGAGAAGTTAGGGTTAACCTTTCTCATTTCCATAGGAAGGAAAATGTATAGGCATACTTGGGAAATGAAAGTGGACCAACTTTTTGAATGCCATCAAGTGAGTGAGCAAAGAAAGGTATCCGTAGCCACTTTAAGCTTCCAAGGGAATGCCATGTATTGGTGGACTTCCCTAGTGAGAGAAAGAAGACTCTCCAACTCCCCTCAAGTAGAGTATTGGAACGACCTAAAGAGTGCCCTAAGAAGAAGACACATACTTGCCATCTACAATAGGGAGCTTATGGATAAACTCCAAAAGCTTCAAAAAAAGAACATGAGTGTGGAAGAGTATAGACAAAAAATGGAGCTCTATATGATGAGGGCGGGAATTAGAGATGGAGAGGAAACCAACATTTCAAGGTTTTTAAGTGGACTCAATCTTAACATTAGAGATAAAGTGAAATTGTTGCCCTACCAAGACTTAAATGACTTGGTACAAATTTGCATTAAGGTTGAGATACAACATTTGAGAAAAGGTTTGAAAGATAACCATTCAAATTGATATGTCAAGAGAGACTACAAGAGGGAGGGAAAATAAGTGAAAAGAGAGGAACCCTCTAAAAAATTTGAAAAAGAAAAAGAAAAACCCAAGAAGGGGTTATCATCATTCACACGCACAAATGAGATCAAGTGTTTTAAATGTCAAGGTAGAGGTCATATCTCATCACAATGCCCCTCCAAGAGGACCATAATCCTAAGGGGTGTTGATGCATATAGTAGTGAAGAAGAGAAAAAGAAAAGTGCAAGTGAGGATCAGAGTGAGGGTCAAGATTCCTACCCTTGTGAGTAGTGGCGGATCTTGACTACAAAATTTGGAGGGGCCAAAACAATATAATTATTTGATTATTAGATTGGATCATTAGTATAATGCTTCAAAAAATAATTCCTCTAACTAAACAATTTGATCATTAGGTTGGATCATTAGTACAATAATTCAAAATATGTGAAGAAGTAAAATTTATCTCGTTTTCATCTTCACCAACAACTTCTCTTCTATCACTTTTAAAGAATGAATCTATGGTTTTATTCTTCATCAATATACTTTTAAAAAGTTAATATTAAAAAATAATTTATCATAATCTAATGAGAAATTGAGAGTCGTAATTATTAAAAGAAAAATATATTATAATCAAGTCACAAAATCGGTTTGAAAAAACACATAATACAATATTTTTTTCTTCTATATTCATAAAATAACTGAATATACAAAGGTTCATGAAATAAAAAATATTGTTAATAACTATTAAACTAATAGTTCATTATCAAGTTATACAAGAGAGTTATCTTTTTTTCTTCAAGGAAGGAAGAAAACAAATGACAAATGAGAACAAAAGTAATGAGTTTGTGTCTAACTTCTTTTTTTCTTCAAAAACAAAAAGGAAAACATATGAGGCTGAAAGATGAGTACAAGTTTGTGAAAACCTAAAAAGATAATGAGAAATAAAATAAAAAATATCTTAATAAAATATTTGTTTTAATTACTCTTTTGATTTTTGTTTCCAAAAATGTAAGTTGGTCCCCTCAAGTTGATTTAGTCTCAATTTGGTTCTGATTTTTTAGTCGAAATTTGACATTTTTTTGACAAAAACAAAGACAAAAAAATAATTAAACCTAAATATTTTTACTCTTTATTATATTTAATTTTATATTTTATTAACATTAAATATTATGCTTTATAAAAAAATTAAAAAGACACATAATTTAAATTTCTATAATTTTTAAAATATACTACTTATAATTTAAAAAAATTTCAAAATTTAAAAAATATATATAATTAAAAAAAATCAAAAGTATATATATAATTAAAAAAAATAAAAAATATTTTGGGGGGGCCACGGTCCCTCCCTGCTCCTTATATAATCTGCCACTACTTGTGAGGGAGATTTCCTTATGATGAGAAGATTTCTTAAAAATCAACCTAGTCCTCAAGTCCTAAACCAAAGGGAGAACATCTTTCATATAAGATGTAAAGTTTAAAATAAAACATGTTCTCTCATTGTGGATAGTGGCTCATGTTGCAATTGTTGTAGTACTAGGTTAGTGGAAAAGTTAGGTCTCACAATCAAACCTCATCCAAAACCTTACAAACTTAAATGGCTTAATGAAGGAGGGGCTTTGAATGTGGACCAACAAGTAGAGGTAAAGCTCTCTATAGGGAACTATGAGGATAAAGTTCTTTGTGACATAATCCCTATGGAAGCTTGTCACATTCTCTTAGGTAGACCTTGGCCATTTGACAAGAAAACTATGCACAATGGTCTTACCAATGAGAATACTCTCCACCACAAGGAAAAGAAGTTTGTTCTTCATCCCTTAGCACCTTCCAAAGTGTTTGAGGATCAATTACAAATGAGGAAACTAAGGGATGAAGAGAGAAAGGAAGAGAGCATGCACAAAGAGTTAGGGGAGCAAGCTCCCACTACATACATTCATGAAGAGGGGATTTGTCTTAGAGTGTGAGAAAGGAGAAGAATTTGTCTTAGAGAACTTTAAATAAAACTCTCCTATGTGAGCAACCTTCTTACCTCCTCTTTTGTAAAGGAGCACTTTCATGCACATCTTCTAATCTAGAACCCAAGTATCCATTTCTTTTGCAAAAAATTTTGAAAGAATTTAATGATGATTCCCTCAAGAAGACCCTAAAGGTCTTCCACTAATTAGGGGCATAGAACATCAAATAGATTTTGTTCTTGGGGCAAGCTTACCAAATAGGCCAGCCTATAGAACAAATCCCCAAGAAACCAAGGAGATTGAAACTCAAGTGAAAGATTTGCTAGACAATGGGTGGGTTCAAAAGAGCTTAAGTCCATGTGTCGTGCCCGTGTTGTTAGTCCCTGAAAAAGATGGAAAATGCAGAATGTGTTGTGATTGTAGGGCTATCAACAACATCACCATTAAGTATAGGCATCCAATTCCAAGGCTAGATGACATATTAGACGAGTTGCATGGGTCCACCATATTTTCCAAGATAGATCTTAAGAGTGGTTATCACCAAATAAGAATAAGAGAAGGTGATGAGTGGAAAACCGCATTTAAGACTAAATTTGGTCTCTATGAGTGATTAGTGATGCCTTTTGGCTTAACTAATGCACCTAGCACTTTCATGATATTAATGAACCATGTCCTTAGGGATTGCATTGAGAAATTTGTGGTTGTATACTTTTATGACATCCTAGTGTATAGCAAGAGTTTCATGAGCATTTAGGACATTTGAAGGTTATTATCTCCACTTTAAGAGACAATCACCTTTTTTCAAACAAAGAGAAGTGCACATTTTGTGAAGATAATGTGGTCTTTTTAGGTTTCATAGTGAACAAGCATGGTATGCATGTTGATCCCACCAAAGTCCAAGCCATTCAAGATTGGCCAACTCCCCAAAATGTAGGAGAAGTTAGGAGTTTTCATGGTTTAGCATCCTTTTATAGGAGATTTGTCCCTAACTTCTCAAGTATAGCTTCACCTTCAATGAGTTGATGAAAAAGGATGTGAAATTTGTGTGGGGAGAGAGACAAGAGTTGGCTTTCAAGCAACTTAAAGAGAAACTTACCAGTGCACCCATTCTAGCTCTCCCAAACTTTGCAAGGACTTTTGAGATAGCATGCGATGCTAATGGTGTAGGGATAGGAGGAGTTTTGTTACAAGAGGAACACCTCATTGCCTATTTTAGTGAAAAACTCAATTTTGCCACTCTTAACTACCCTACCTATGATAAAGAGTTGTATGCTCTAGTGAGGTCTCTTCAAACTTGGGAGCGCTATCTAGTTTCCAAGGAGTTTGTCATTCATAGTAACCATGACTCACTTAAATATTTGAGGGGTCAACACAAGTTGAACAAGAGACATGCAAAGTGGATGGAATATTTGGAACAATTCCCTTATGTGATCAAATATAAGAAAGAAAAATCAAATGTTGTGGTCGATGCTCTTTCTAGAAGGCACAACCTCTTTTCAAAACTCGAACCACAAATTCTTGGTTTTGATCACATGGGAGAGATGTATGATCAAGATGGTTTCTTTTCCTCCATTTTTGCTAGTTGTCAAAAGAAGGCTCGAGGGGGTTACTATGTGTCAAAGGGATATTTGTTTAGAGAGGGTAAGTTGTGTGTGCCTCAAGGTTCCCAAAGGAAGCTCCTCATCAAGGAGTCACATGAGGGAGGTCTCATGGGCCATTTTGGAGTTGATAAAACTCTAAACATTCTTTAAGAAAAATTCTATTGGCCCCACATGAGAAAGGAAGTTCAAAGACATTGTCATAAGTGTATTGCATGCTTGCATGCCAAGGCTAAGACTCTGCCTCATGGTTTATACATCCTTCCTCATTGCTTTATCCCCATGGGAAGACATTAGAATGGATTTCATCTTTGGTCTACCCAAGACCCAAAGGGGATTTGACTTTATTTATTTTTGGTTGTGGATAGGTTTAGTGTAATGTCCCTACTGAAAATTACTTAATTAAAATAAATAAATAATAATGGAAAAATAAACGTCATAATTTTATTATTCCCAAATGCAGAAAAATTTGAAAATTTGTTCAACGTGCCTCAAATTAAATAATCCAGTTTAATAATTTCATTACAAGTTCCCAAAAACAAAAAAAAACGTTATCAAATCCCAAGCTTAGAAGTCTCATGCTAGCCCTCTCTATCGCTATGCGTCAATAGTATCACCTGGAATATCATCTACTCCCGTGTGAAAAGTCACACGATCATCGCCAAACACAAACAAAAAGGGTGAGCTCATAAATAATTAACAAATAGGTTAATAAAATCAAGATACACTTAGCTATTTTATCCTATTTAGTTCTTGGCCAAGACCTTAATACCTCAAGGCTTTTTAACATGCAAGTCACACAAATAATGCTCCCGCGAACCTGCCCACTCGTGGTCCTGCCTCTATGAACCTCCCCGCTCGTAGTCCAACTCTACGGACCTCCCCGCCCGTAGTCTAAAACACGTGATCCACCAGCCACGAACCTCCCCGCTCGCAGCATCTCCAGTGTGAGTATGGAACATACGAACCTCCCCGCTCGTATCCCCACTCGAGAGTATCAGGATATGAACCTCCCTGCCATATCATCACATGTTCACCACCAGCCATGAACTTACCCGCTCATGGCATAACATCTCCTGATCGAAGTCTCACATCACAACACACAAACGCATGAAAGAAGACCCACTGCCTATAGCGTTATCGCGTGGCGCTGCCTAAGTGCCGCTAGGCAAAAATCTTGCGCAGACCGCCTGGTGGGACACCATTGTCGCCAGGTGCCAGGCTGCTTCCAGACCCACTATCTTAGGGTCTATCGCCTGGCGGGTCACTTCTTATCGCCAAGCACCGCGCGTTCCAGGGAACATCCCTGATATTTTATCGCCTGGCGGACCCCTGTGTGATGTCAGGCGCCATACCAGTAGCGAGATGCTGTTGGTTTTTAGCACCCAAACCTGATTGTCCTGCAATCCAAAATGCTTCCAAAAGTAGTAATGTAAACCCAGCAATCAAGGTCTAATTCTTAGTACCCTGTCACCCTCACATGGTTCAATTACCTATAACTCACATTCACAAATTCCTCTATTCGAGATCCATGATTCCCCAAGTACTCTAGCATTGTATAATGACTCAGTCACGCTTATGAAAATACTCCCAATTCAATATCTAAAAATCAGACAACCTACTTCTACTACACTATAATGGTACCAAAACTTTTCACTCAAATACCTTCCAATTAAGTTACACAAATTATGGTGGATACCTTAACCTACCATATTATAGTTATCCAATTAGTTCCTACAATCCCAATTACACTTATCCTTCATTCTGTTTTAAATTCTAGATCCACATTAACACTCACACACCCTACTATGAGCACATCTTTATAATCTTTTTATTTCTGCATTCCAAATTTTCACGGCTTAAGCACAATATTCTCGTCCATCCAAATTTATATCAATGACCAATACCCAACTCTCGATTTCCAGCACTATCAAAATGCTAAGCTGGAAAAACACCGCCAGGTGGCGTATCAGATTTTGGGAATTTCCCAGTTTTCTCCTTTGTGCGAAAAAAAAAATCCTTAATCTTCCTCAACCCCGTCTCACCATACAACTAGGCCGAATTTTCATACGCACATCCAAAAAATAAAATGCATAAAATATTACCATGAGTAATTAACAATTTAGATGCTGGGATTAATTCCTAATTAACCTCTCACAACCCCATCTTAATTAAATGATCACCCACACACCCTTGCTCCAAGGCTTTATTATACAATCCAATTTCATTCCGTTATAGTATTAATCATCAAACACGATATACACCAACCAATTCCAGAAGTCATAATGACTTATGCACCAAACAACACAAAAACAGTCCAGAACAACGTCACGCAGCCTGGTGATAGTTCATCACCGCCAGGCGGTTCAAACTAGAACCCAGAAAACTGGGTAGAAATAGATGAGTCGCCTGGTAGTACACTCATGATCGTCAGACGATTTTTGAGCGAAAACCCAGAAACTTGCGAAAAACAGCATAAAAAGGGTGAGATTTCATGCAATTAGCTCATGGCAAAACTCACACATTATACACGAATCAAAACATATAGGAGCAGCTCCCCTTACCTGGAAATCATTGCCCAATGACAATTCACACTTTTTGCTTGATCTCCAATAGCCTTCGCTGGCCTTTCCAACCAATAACTCTTAACCCTATCTGCAAGCAACTCGAATCCTCTGGAAAATCTCTGCCCAAACCCCACACAAAACTGCAGTCCTTCATTATCCTTTAATTCCCTTCTCTCTCTAAATTACTACCCCTTCATCACCCTTTACTCCACAAAAACAAAAACTTAATGGTTATTCAATGACCATTATTGGTTATTTTCCCAACTCCTTTGGCTGCACTTGGAACACTAGGGTTTCCATAGCCTTTCACATTCATGCCAAAAACAATTTGGCAAAAAGAAAGCTTAATTCGCATGTACCAAGTTTTGAACCTATAACCATGCTGTCAACACCCAATTTCGTCCGGGTAAATACATTTTTTTAAAATATATATACATATAATATAAATAATAATAAAAAAATTAAAAAAATGTTTTGTTTGATGGTAAGTTTTTTAACTTTAATTCTACTATGGAAAAAAAAGAAGAAAAAAAGAAGGGAGAATCTAATTTATTTTTTAATTATCACACACTTTTCATGAGGCCAAATGTTTTGTACATATTTTCACCCCATTGTTTGCTATTTACACTTCATACATGACCTGTCAGAAAAGGACATTTTATGATTTCTTCTTTTTAGAGAAGAGTATAATATTAGGAGCAGTTTTGTTCATAATGATTCAAAAAAATATCTTGAATTTATGCTTATGTGATGTGTCTCATTGATTTTTGCAGTCAGAGAAGGTATCATTTCAATAATTAGAAGCAAATATTCTCAATAATAATGCTTTTTAGAGAAAGGTACGATCTTAATAATTAGAAGAAAATGTTTCTGATAATAATTAGAATCAATTATATGAATAATATGTTATAATTTGATCAGGGTCTTCATGTACCGAAAAATATATGATTCTAGTAGTTACAGACAATATTTTGTTAATAATTATAATCAATACACTATATATTATGCTACCCTTTAATTTCTATAATATGTTTCATCGAGACCAATTCCTTCCTCATATATTTTATTATAATTAAGGAATAAGATTTATGTGGTACCACAAGGTGCCTATATAAGCACAAAACTTCTGCAATGCAGGACACAGAAAAAAAAATAGAAAAACCCCTCTCCTTTTTTATTACTAGAACACACACACAAAAGGCGTCACCTTAAGGTAAATTATCTTTGCTCCTAATATTATTCATGTACTGCTTAGATTCTCTTATAATATCAAATGTATGATCGATTGACATGTTGTATGACTAAATGTGTTTGGGGGTTTGGGGTCCAGATGTTAGATGATTTTGGGTTTGGGTTTGTCATTGATATGCTCAACCCTTCTCTTTCCTTCTATTTGGAATGTCAATCTTGGTAATTAAAAGGGTTTTTTTCGTAGGCTTTAATTCTCTCTAAAAAAATTATAATAAATAAAAATAAAAATAAAAAATTATATTATTTCTTTGATATAAGTATTGCATATCATGTCAAGTCTCGAACTTGCTTGGTAATCAAAACACTCCTTCGTAGGCTTTTAATTCTTTTTTTCTAAAAAAAATTGATAACAATAAAAAATTATAAAATTATTTTTAATATCATGTCAAGTCTAGGATTATTTGATAACTAAATCTTTTATCATGTAGAATCTCGAGTTCTCTTGATATTAATAAAAAATATATATATAAAAATCTAAAATAAAATAAATAATAATAATAATATCAAACAACAAATATTTGTATAAAGAAATACGTTATCCTTGATTTTCCAAATGGAAATACGTAGGAGCGAGGTACAATCCTTGTCGTGCTAAAAACATATAAAAAAAATTTGTTTTTAATATTTATTATTTTCGTATGTGTTTTTTTTATTTTGTTTGATTTTTTGGGGAACAACAAATATTTTAAACATCAAATTATATCTTGCGCACTTAATTAAAGAGGGAACCGTCTTAAGATGGACGTTGTGGGGTGCTAATACCTTCCCCACACGTAATTGACTCCCGAATCCAAATTTTCTTTTGAAGACCATTGTTTTTAAAGTTTTTCTATAGTTTTCCATAATAAACTATGGTAGCGACTCCTCTATGTACTTTTTTAAATTATTTTTGTCGTCCCGCCGCGATCTCGGGTGCGACACATGCCATATCAAATCAATGCACAACCATTCAACCAATTCATGTTTCGTGATAATTCCTAGAAATCTAGGATTATATTATCACTCCTCATGATCAATCACATGAAAAAAATAATATACAAATAAAATAACACACAATTTAGCAAGATGGCTCATTTTATATCATACCAAAACGTAGATGTGGTTAACTCCATGGTTTGCCTAGGACCATTGTATCCGATAGGGATACCAAGTTCCTTATTTTTGGAAGACACTTTGGTCTAGGCTAAGAACCAAGCTTCATTTTTACACCGTTAGTCACCCCCAAACCGATGGGCAAACCGAGGTTGTGAATAGAACTTTAGGATCCATGTTGAGGGTTTTTTTGAAATGTAACCACAAATCTTAGGATGAGTACTTTCCCCACATTGAGTTTGCATATAATAAGGTGGTTCACAAGACCATCAAAATCTCTCCATTTGAGGTTGTGTATGGTTTCAACCCCCTCACTCCTTTATACCTCATACCTCTCCCAAATCCTAGTGATTTCATTCGTAAGAAAGGGGTATCTAGGTCCGAATTTGTGAAGAAAATGCATGAGAAGGTGAAGTCTCAAATACAACACCAAACCGAGAATTACACCAAACAAAATAATAAGGGAAAAAAGGAAGTGATGTTTTAAGAAGGAGATTGGGTATGGCTTCATTTGAGCAAAGATAGATTTCTAAAACAAAGGAAGTCCAAACACAATTCTTGTGGTGATGGACCTTTTAGAGTGCTTCAAAGAATTAACAATAATTCATAGAGGCTAGATTACCATGTGAGTATGATGTGAGTACTACTTTCAATGTTTTTTATCTAACCCCTTTTATAGGAGATTTGGAGCAAGATGAAGATGAACAACCTCTAGATTTGAGGTCAAATCCTTCTCAAGAGGTAGGGGATGATGGCACACCCTTAGCCAAGGGTTCAATCACAAGAAGCATGGCTAAGCAAATTCAAGAAGAGTTAGCAACACCTAGTCAAGGTGAAGCTAAACTCTTTTTCACTTGGGCCATCATGGAGCATTTTTAGACCTTGTATTAAGGGTCATGTAGTGTAGGTTTCCTTTGAAGGGCCTTGTATTAAGGGTCATGTAGTGTAGGGTTTTAAAAACAATCTTGCTTAAGTAGGGATCATCATATGCGCCTAGCTTAAGCAATTCTTTTATGTCTAATTATGTTAATTTAGCTAGCTTAGGAAGGGCGTCCCACACATGCCACATTGCAAACCCTTAATGGATAGTTCTCTTACAAAGGTAGTGGCCATGTGTTATTGTCTTATAGGAGAGGCTTTTCATAAACTAGTTTTCTACATGGCAACACATGAGTGGTTCATTTTGTTAGAGTAAGGATTGCCACATGTCAAGCTCTCCTTCACCCCTTAATGGAGAGTTCTCTTACAAAGGTAGTGGCCTTGTGTCATTGTTCTATAGGAAAGGCTTTTCATAAAGTACCTTTTCACATGGCAACATATGAGTGGTTCGTTTTGTGAGAGTGAGGATTACCACATCTCAAGCGCTCCTTCACTAAGATATTATTTTTAGGGTTTTGGTGCATGTTAGCATTTTAGGGTTTTGACCATTTTGGAGACACCTTACTTTATAAATAGAGGTGTCCCCCCTCCCCATGTATTTCTCACTTTGAGAATGATAATGTTATGTTGCCAAAATTATTTTTGAGCCATACTTCTTCTCTTAGTCACTTGCTAGAGCATCCCTAGAGGTCCCTCTAACACCCATTTCTCTAGAGTTGACCTAACCTCTCTTAGAGCTCCACAAACAACCTTCATCCCACCATTAAATCACCAAAATCGAGAGTCATTTTCTCTCAACACCAAGCTTCCGTGAATCCACCATCCACCATAGTCATCATTTCAAGCTTTGGCCCAAACTAGCTTGAGGAGGAGGCTATCAGAAAGGCTGATGAGTCATTATTTTCCTTTATTCTATTACCTTTTTGTGTCCATCTTGATGGATTTTTAGTGCTTAATTATCTATCTTTAGTGCATTTTCATCTATTGGGCTTTATTGGGCCATTATTCTGAATTTTGATTAATTTAGTATTATTTGATCTAATTTTCTTTTGTAATTATTTTCAGGTATTTTGTGTAAAGCAATTTTGGAGCTTGAAAACTAATCTTAAGATGAATACAGAGTTGTCATGTTATTCCCACATCATTGCCACGTTTGTGCCATTTCAGTTTGTTTGTCCATGTCATTGGGCCAACATTTTGGGCCTATAGTAGCATTTTTGTAATTTTGAAGGCTGTAGTGATATTTTTGTAATAAGAAGTGGCATAATTGATATGACCAAGTTTTTAGGGTTTTAGACAAGTTTTTCATAACTCTCTTCTTCCTCTTCTCTTTTGTTTTGACGTTTTGGAGAGCACCTACTTGGGAATCTTTCATTTTCTTCATTTTGTGGCCATTGGAGCACATCCCAGCTTAGGATTTTCCTTTTCCCACTTTTGAATTTTGTTTGTTCCTTTTTCCCTTACACTTATAATTCATTTTCGTTTCTGCTTGTGTTGTAAGTCAAATCACATGGCTAACTAAACCTTGCAATTGATTTTCTAAGGAGAATGTAATGAAATCTTGAGATTTTGTACATGTTTTTCGTTGTTTATGTTACTCTTCATCATTTTAATCGATGGTTTATTGTTGAATACGAATTTTAGGCATGCTTAATGTTAGGGTTCTTGTTCTTGCATTGAAACATACTTGAATCATGCTTAATGTTTCTAGGTTGTTGTTTCTAGATATTGTCACAAATGCATAATTAATGGGTATGATTAAATGATATGTGCTTTGCTTAATTGCATAATGAAATTGTGTTAATCTTCGCTTAGTGGTTTAATTGCGGTTTCATAAGAGTTTCTGGACAACGTATTTAATTTCGTAATCTGTGATACATGGAATTACATTCGAATCAAAGAATCAATGTGTTTTATAAATTGTTTTATTAAATTTGAAGTTGCTTTGCTTGGTGAATCTGCCAAATATCATGCATGACATTATATCTACATTACGTCTAGGACCCTTCCTAAATTCTCTTTTCAATGATCCCCTAGAGAACATAGAGAAACTCAAGATAAGAGTTGCCCTGCAAATGATCATACAAGAGAAACAAAATAAAATTATCAACCTTCCTAAATTAAAGGGTTTCTTGAACAACCAACCTTTCAAAGCTTAGTGAGTAGGTAAATATGATATTTACACACCACTTAACGCAAACCTAGAAGTAATGTTGCAAGAAGCTTAAAACTTAGAGCTCATCCGTTTTCGACAGCATTTCCAAGATCCTAGGTTTGGGAATCATAACAAGAGGTGCAATTATCATTGGAACCATGGCCCTTCAACCTAGGAGTGCACAAAGGTTAAGAACCTCATAAAAGAGCTTATCCAATTTAGAGCACTGACTCATTTTGTGTATGATGCACAAAGCAGTTGAGGTCAGAATCGTGGAAGCTAAGGAAACCTTAGTCAAAGTAATCGGGGAGCATAATAAAATCAACATCAGCCATAGAAGGAACATCCACCTCCACCTACAACACCAGAGCAAAGCGAGTAAACTACTCATCAACAAAATCCCACATATGCACAAGGTAGCATCAGTAAGATTGTAGGATGAGGAAGTACTAACTTGACAAAAAAGAGACATTGTTGAAATGTCAACTCGGTTAGCCAGATTTCTTCTCGAACAACGGAAACCATTATGTTCACAAATGAAGACTTCAACCTTCATGATCCTGACTAGGATAACTCGGTGGTTGATATAATGACTGTTGCAAATTGGAGGATGCACAAACCAAGGGAGCTTAGTAAATGTTCCATACTTGTCTACATTCCAAAATCTCAACATATCGGCTTCACGAGCAAACTTTGGAACACCAAAATTTCATCAAACATTGGAAGTCCAGTATATTATGGTAGAAGCCGACACATTTTGCACTACACTCATAGGTCGGAAAATACTTAACCGACTCGGTGTTTTCCAAAGAGTTTTCCAAAAATGTATGACTATTTTTTGCACTCAAAAACTCAAAGTTGTTCTTCGTCTCTATAAAAAACCAGCTTATATAGCTTGGTCATAATGAATTCAACATGTTGATTTGTCCATAGAATCTGTTGATTTCATATAACTTAAGTGAAATCTGCCGATTGAAAAACAATTCAACTAATTCAATACATTCATACGAAAAGCTATATGCAGCAAGCCTTTTAACCTCTTGAAAACACTTTTAATAAATTGAAAAGGGCACACCAAGACTAAAAGGACATCTAACCTGTGTCATATAGTCTACGAATATGATACAAATTATAAGCTTCATAATCTTCAGTTCATTTCCAAATTTAGTAAACAAGAAACTTGATCATCAATACATCTTCATCAATTCTTCATCAACTCTTCATCAACCTCTTATGATCTCATGCACTTTACTTTATCACATTCTTGTACCAAGATCACTTGTGCTAACACTAATTTCATGAAGTTAACATCCTTGAATTGAATTGATGAGGCAAGATCCATTGAGAAACTTGAAAAGTTTTTGCATACAAATACATATACAAGCAAAAGCACACAAGCATGCATACATTTCACATATGCACATGCTCCCCTATCACTAATGTGATTTAATTTCCAATTGTTTATTCAACTTGTAGTATTACTTAGATCTAGTGGGTGTTCAATTTCATATTTAATGTCCAATGCACGACATATTCATTTTTACTCAATTTTACTCCTTTTTATCCCTCATTGGATTCATCAAATTGAGGTAGTGAGCATGTTATTTTGGAAAAGATAAAGTTTTGATTCATTAATCAACATAAAAAACTATCAGAAACTGATAGTGGATACACACAATGCAAAAAAAAAAACATAAACGAAAATAGTAAACTAAAGTTGAGACTGATATAATCAGTCAATTGAAAATGAGAAACAAGAGATTAAAATATTAGAAGCAAACAAATAAACACACAAATGCAACACCAACATGCATTGCATGACCTATGAACCATCCCTTTTACTCATTCTTGGGGTTGTCTCTTTTGTAGACATTGCAGAGGAGGTCATGAATATTATGGAACTAATCATCTAGGTCTTGAAACCTTGTTGTGTAGCAGGCATGGTGTGCATTATATGACACATTCAACTCTTAAAGTTGATTGAGAACCATCATTTCAAACTATGAGTATACATGTCTAGTGTCCTCTAGAGGATGATAGATCTCAATAGCCATAGGTTGCGGATCAAAAGCATCTTCTTCATCTGGGTTTGCTCCACTTGGACCAACTTAATGATCATTGGCCCCAACTTCAACATTTGTTGCAACTTCTCCTTCCATGTTTGCCTTGTGATCTCCATACCAACATTACTGCTTTAATTCTTTTTGTAGGTAGATATGGTGAAGATGAGCCCTTAGATTTGAAGACAAATCCTCTTCAAGAGGGAAAAGATGATGACTCGGGTCTAACCATAGGCCCAATCAAAGGCTCAGTTACTAGAAGCATGTTAAGGAAGATACAAGAGGGCATGAATCTTCAAGGGGCCAATGGGTTTCATGGCCTCCAAATGCTATTTTCTTAGGCCAAGGAGGATATCAAGATATAATGGGCTTGTCTTATATCATTAAATAGATTTATTTTTTGGGATAATTGTTTAGACCATGCTTTGAAAATAAATTGTAAAATTACTCAAAGTAGTTTTAGGTCATATTTCATCTAGCTTTTGAAATTGGGTCCATTCAAGCCCAATTACAAAAGTCTATACCAAGTTTGTATCTAGTCTTACCCATGAGTTACACATTTAGCACATGTGTTAAATGAGGTAAGTGTGACATGCTACATGGCATATGGTCCACTTTTATGGATCTTAGATCTAGACGCACATGGGCTAGATGCAAGTGCATTTCATTTTCTTTTGTAATCTAGCATGCACTTGAGAGCTCACCTTCTACTCTAAATGAAGGTCTCCACCACATGTAAAGGTTACTCTTGAAATTTAGCAAAGTTATAATGTTGAGATTACTCCATGAATTTTTCCTTTGAGAGTCACTAGCTAGAGTGTTCATTTAGAACCCTCATCTAGCCTTTCTCCTTTAGGTTTGTCGAACCTCCTAAATCTTTCCCTTTACCAATCATTCCTTCACCTATCCTCTTCCTAATCACTAAGCTTTTGTGTCCATGGCTACCATGAAGCCTCCTTCCACTATGCATTGCAATCAAGGAGCTTCACCAAAGTCATCCTTAGCTTTATTTCTAACTATGTTACCCTTTCATTATTTCTATGCATTAGAGACCATACTTCATTTCTTGTGAATTGATTTAGTTCATCTTACAAAGCAATAATCCAATTACTATCACCTAAATCATCATTCACATTCTTAGGTTCAATTTGAGACACAAATGCAGCATGTTCATAATAAGTAAGTTTGCATCTAGTGGATACTTCCTAACTTATATCACCAATGATGTTGTCCTTTGATAGTCCTTTAGGTTTAATCCCCTCCTTGGGTAGGTTCTTGTTTGCAGTTGTTTCAATAGCGAACGAGTTGAAAATCCTAACCCGTTTTCAAATGTCAAGTTGACTCGACCCGACTCAATTTTGATGGGTTAGAAATAGGTCGGGCTCAAAGGGTAGAGCTAGCCCGTTTTAACATCCCTAGGTCAACTTCACCCTTTTGTCAATCACCATGCAAAACTTTAGGAAACACCGTAATGGCCAGGTAAAACCTCAACATCAAGAAAAGAACATTGATCCAACCTAAATTTCAATAAGAGATAGTGATAATAAGCTCGGATGAAAAGTCATCCGATAACTATTTTCAGAGGTGTTAAGAATAACGCATAAGCTCAGATGAAAACTCATTTGAGACCTATCTCAGAGGGTTAAGAATAATGCAAAATCTCAGATGAAAATTCATTCAAAAGCTCTCTCAAAGGTGTTAAGAATAACGCTTAAGCTCGAATAAAAAATAATTTCCTTTCAATGGTGACTAAATAGGTGGATCTCCCCTCTTCTCTTTAGAATCTCTCTCATTAGACCCTCTCTTATTAAAACTTGGAGATTTTTGACAAGGACGTAATATCTTAGCCCGTGAGAGCTAAGACTCCAACTCGAAGAAGAAGCTCAAGATGATAATAACTTACAAATCAGTTGCAGCAACCACAATGACCAAAAAATCCTCGAAGCATGAAAATGTTAATAGATCGATATGCATAAGGTAATATAAGAAACTCAGGAGCACAAGTGATATTCTTGTCAACACCCAATTTCGTCCGGGTGAATAAATTTATTTTCGAAAAAAAATAAAAAAAATAAAAGTTTTTACTTAATGGAAAATAAAAAATATGTGAAACATTATTTTCTTCAAAGATTTTCAAACTTTAATTGTAAAAAAAAAGAGATGAAAAAAAGAAGAAAAAAAAGGAATAAAAAGGAAAGAGCCCAATTTGTTATTAATTATCGCATTCCTTCTCATGAGCCCAACAACTCAACCTGCTTTCTACCCTTGTTTCTGGAAGAGAAATTATGATATGATTCTAATAATTAGAAGAAATATTTCTTCAAATGGTTATAATCAATATTATTAATTGGGATTGATTTTGTGCTCTGATTTGTTGACGGTTAGAATCAATTTTCTTAATCTTGATTGATTTTGTGCTCTGATTTGTTGCGATTTGATCTCATAATGTGCTGCTATCATGACCAATTATTTCCTTATATTGTTCATTAGAATTAAGGCTGAGATTGCATTGATATTGCAAGGTGCGAGTATAAATACACACTCTATCATGACCGAAAAAGAGATTTTCTACACTTCTCTAATTCTTTCCCATCACCACTCCCACATACACACCTCCTTCTTTATCTCTCTTTTAAAAAAAAGCATATTGAAGGAGGTAGAAAAAAAAAGAAAACATTCTCTACACTCTCTCTTTATCTCATTACCACCCACATAGACACCTCTCATCTTTATCTCTATTGAAAAAACAAACACAAAAATATTAGAAAATGAAGCAAAAAAAAAAGAGAAAAGGTGAGGAGATATTGGAACTTTTTTAAGGTACGCCACTCTCAATTCTTTCATTTTTTTAATTTAGTTTTTTTCAATTTTCATTCCTTTTTTAATCATAAAAAATATTTTTTTCCTTTCTTTATTGTCTGCCCGACCACTCGCGTCGCATGACATCCAATTTAGACTTTTGCTTTTTCTAAAAATATATACAAATGATCTAAAAATAAAAAAATAGTTTTCTTTGTTTATTATTTTATATCTATTTTGTTGCTCACGTCACAATGACATCCATAACTACTTTAATATAACTTTAAAAAAATATATTAAAAATTTATAAATGATTAAAAAAATAAAATATTAGAAAAAAAGAATTTATTTCAAGTGTCTATCCAACCACTCGTGTTGCGTGACACCAATTATACTAAAATTAAAAAAAAAGTTTTCAAAATTATTAAACAAATTAAATCATTTTTCAAATAGTTTTCCAAATAGTTTTTCAAAAAGAACTACGTAACCCTGATTCTGCATTCACATGGAGATACGTAGGAGCGAGGATTAATCCTCGTCGGGCCCAAAAAATCAAAAAAATAGTTTTATTGTTTTTTGTACATTCTTTTATTAATATTTTTGGGGAAAATTAAATATTTTGAAAAACCACATAACTTTTGTACATTTAATTAAAGGTATCATCTTAGAACGGACGTTGTGAGGTGCTAATACCTTCCCCACGCGTAACCGACTCCCGGATCCAAAATCTGGTTTTTCGCAGACCTTGCTCTTTTTTATGGTTTTCCATAGTTTCCTATAATAACTATGGTGGCGACTCCAAACTCTATTTTTACAAATTTTATTTTTTGGTTCGTCGTTCCGTCGCGATTTCAGTTATAACAGATGGCGACTCCACTGGGGATGCTAAAGAGTCAGACCATTGATTTGGATGTGCAAAATTGATGTGGTTTTTCTTCAAATTTTTTCTTTCTCATTTTTTTTGGGTATGTGTTTTTTTATCTTTTTTTTATTTAGAATAATTGTATGTGTATATTCTTCTTCATTTTTGTATTTGGAATAACTGCAAGGTGTGGGTTCAGGGATACATTGTGTTCTCCCTTCACACACATACACATTTTATTCATTACATGAGTGAGGCCCTATACCCGGGTCTGAGTTGCTTAGAATTAGAGGGGATTGTGTAGCAGTGTCACAGTGGATGTACTTCCCAAGTGGTCATTGTGAGAACTCCAATTAGAGTTTGTTTGCTTCATTGGTACTCCCACTTCTTGTTGTTTACCAACTGTCGTGGGAAATGCCATGAAGTGGGTCATAGCTCTAGTGACCTTGATATTTAGGTATTAGGGAACTATCCTTGTGAGCACATATACTTTCCCTTAGAATTTTAAGCATCAAATCCATGTTAAATAGAGACACTAAAGGGAGACTATTTGCGTCCTTTACCTTCACCTTTCCTTGTATATAATAATAAATGCATCACAATCACACAATTATTAGCCATAAACATACATTTCGTTAGCATATCATGCAATAAACATGCATTGCATTCCATTTTGTGGTCATTCATGATACGTTATCCAAAGATTCAAACACATAGCATGCATCAGCATAAATTTTGAAAAATAAACAAAAAAAATTTACACTACAATAAGTTTAAATTGTTTCACAATTCTCTTATCAACAAATTCTTGGAATCTTTCTTATGAAAAATGATGAAAAATAATAAAACATTCTTTGGTCAAATCAGTGAATTGAATAAAGAAATAAAATTTTGTTTGTTATCATGTCTTTTGAAGCATCATATAGTCTTGCATACATGAAATTGCTCAAATCTATCTTCCTTTCCATTTCTCTTCCACCATAAACCTTGTTTTCTTTTCCATGGAGAATTATCATAAAGGGGACACATATCTTAAAAAGGATTACCATAAATTCTCTGAACACACAGAAAAACAAAAGGAAGAAAAGTTCGCTAGACTAACAACTTTGAAGGACAGTCTAGGCAGAAAATAAGACAAAAAAAAGTGAAAAAAAAAGAACAAAACAAGGGACATCCTGTTACATGAACTAAATTATTTTCCTCTGAATTAATTTTTTTTTTAGAAAAACAACCATGATTTGAAATGATGTGTGGCCATGTTTCTTTATCAAAAAAAAAACAAAAGTGATTATCCTTTGCTACCCAATTTGAACCTTCCAAAAAATTTCTTTCAAATTACCCTAAACAAGGATCACCCTCCCACTGAGGGTTGACATAATGTTTGCATTTGTTTCATCTGACTAGTAGTTCACCAATATAAAAATATAGACAAAAAAGAAATATTATTGGTCATATTAAGAAAGATATAAAAAAAAGGTGAACAAAAAGAAGTCAAACAAATTTTGAATGAAACATTATTCAAAGATCCTTGTTTGAAACAACCCTCACATCACTTGTTTGGGCTTTTACTATCATTCACTTCCATACCCCTAGCCTTGGCCACGATACAAGCCTAATAAAGTCCACACGGATTAAAGATTGGTTGTTATCTTTTGAAGGTTTTAATTTAGAGGAAAATTTTGATTTGCTAATAGGTTTGTTCTAACAAAAAAGATAAGGAAAAAAGATTAAAAAAGTGTGTTCAGAGATTTGATTTTAAACACTGGGGTTGTTTATGTTTGGTTGACATATTTTCAAAGCTCCAAAATCAGCACAGACAATCATACAATTAAGTTAAATTTGGGTTGTCCCATTTCAATTCATTCTTCATGAAACTCCATCTTTGATCCTACAATATCTTCGCTCTAAGCCAAAACCGTGACCAACCTTAACATAGTCCATCTTTATCAATCCCACACTCAAACTGGGACAATCACTTTGTTTGTAATTCATATATTCCCATCATTCAATCTGAATCGAGGCATTTATTTACATCAAAGATTGTGATCACATTAGGGGCAACTTGTGAAGACCCTATCATTTTTAATCTCCTCATTTGGGAAAAGTCAAACACGCTTTTGCACCATAAGACCATCCTAGGCTCTCATACTAGGGGCAAATTTTTGAATTCCCCGTCATTTTCTTCATACCATTAGTAACTGGGGAAAGCCCAAACACATTTTGTGCCCCGAGACCAATTCAAATTGGGGCAACTTCCTAGTTAATCTTCATCACCTCATCCAAACCTTTTCGAGCCCTTGGCAATTTCATGCATGTCATTCAAATAGTGTTTCAAGAGAAATGATTAAAAAAATGTTTGTTAATAAATTGATTAGACCAAAGAAATGATTTTAAAAAAAGTAAAAAAATATCAAAGTTGAATGATTCTATGAATTAGAAATAACAATGAAATGGGAATCAATTCGAATTTGTTTTCAAAAAAATGCAAAAGAAAAATTCATACATCATACCAAGTCATGCATACATGAGTAATTCATCTTTTTGAATAAAGCAAATTCCACTCATGCATCCACGCATCCATGCATGCATCATCATCTAGGTTTAAAAAGAAAATCATAGCATGTCATACATCATCAATGATTCATAACATGTGCATATGCATAACTCCTCCAACATTTCTTAGATTTGTGAAAAATGAAAAATGAAAAGAGGAGCAAATTCCACTCATGCATTCACGCATCCATGCAAGCATATCATATAGTTTCAAAAAGAAAATCACATCATTTTGAATCATCAAATCATCCATCATACTCCACAACATCATTGAAAATCATTTTTCAAAAAAAAGGAAAAAGTCAGCAACGATATTTTTTTAAGTCTCAAAAACGTTAGGCATTCACTTGGTGTATGTCGATAGTTCAAAAGCAAAATTCAGATTCTCCTTTTATACATCTATACATCAAGACCCTCTGCAAGGCAATGATCATTGATTCCTTTGTCACATCGAGCCCCTCTGCGAGGCAATGGTCATCAATCTCTTTACATCAAGACCCTCTGCGAGGCAATGGTCGTTGATTTCTTATGTCACATCGAGGCCCTCTACGAGGTAATGATCATTGATTTCTTATGTCACATTGCGGCCCTCTACGAGGCAATGGTCATCGATCTCTTTACATCAAGACCCTCTGCGAGGCAATGGTCATTGATTTCTTATGTCACATTGCGGCCCTCTGCGAGGCAATGGTCATCGATCTCTTTACATCAAGCCCCTTTGCGAGGCAATGGTCATCAATCTCTTTACATCAAGACCCTCTGCGAGGCAATGGTCGTTGATTTCTTATGTCACATCGAGGCCCTCTACGAGGTAATGATCATTGATTTCTTATGTCACATTGCAGCCCTCTGCGAGGCAATGGTCATCGATCTCTTTACATCAAGACCCTCTGCGAGGCAATGGTCATTGATTGCTTATGTCACATCGAGGCCCTCTGCGAGACAATGGTCATCGATCTCTTTACATCAAGACCCTCTACGAGGCAATGGTCATTGATTGCTTCTATCACATCGAGGCCCTCTGCGAGGCAATGGTCATCGATCTCTTTACATCAAGACCCTCTGCAAGGTAATGGTCATTGATTTCTTATGTCACATCGAGGCCATCTGCGAGGCAATGGTCATTGTTTTTTTTTCAGATCGGGACCCTCTACATGGTAATGGTCATCGAATCCTTTAGATATAGACCCTCACCTCGGGATTGGTCTAATCTCTTTTTCAAAAAGTCAAAGTACAAAAAGAATATGGTTTGTCAAATCGTGACCCTCTACATGGTAATGGTCACTGAATCTTTTGGATATAGACCCTCTCCTCGGGATTGGTCTAATCTTTTCTCAAAA
>Ga0214542_1004914_pt1 | contig 25985 bp, 13 predicted proteins | sample CNSS1metaG_FD_160096 | JGI IMG/M metagenome (GOLD analysis project Ga0214542, IMG submission 160096) | Root nodule microbial communities from cowpea collected in UCLA plant growth center, Los Angeles, California, USA - CNSS1 | ecosystem: Host-associated > Plants > Roots > Nodule | place: USA...
AGAAGGAAAAAATGAAAAAAAAAAAAATTCAGCAATTTTTTTTCTGAAACATATTTTACGTGTTTGAGAAAGTTATTTCCAAAACATATTTTATATATGGATATTTCGGAAAACTCATTTCAAAATGCATTTTATGAGTTTCGAAAAATTATTTTCAGAAGTTTCATTATGGAAAATTTATTTCCGAACACATTTTATGTTTTGGAAATTTTGCTTCAAAAATTATTTCTGTAAATTTTAAAAAGCTTGTTTTAAGGGACGAACCTTCTTTATAAGGGAAAATTTTCTCATTTTATATATATATATATATATATATATATTTTTTTTTTTTTTAATTATATTTTTATATTTTTATATTATTTTTAGAGAATTTTTTAGTATGTAAGTAATGTTATACACTACAAATAGTTTGACTTATCTTAATATGTTATTTTGGATCTAAAGAAAACAAGTTTATAATTTATTTTGGAAATTACTTTATATACTTCAATTTGTTTTATGTTAGACACTCTGAAAATTTTCACCGGAAATATATGTAATCCCGAAGTAACTTTTTCATAAGGTAAATTTTGAAAGTTTTAAAGGATGCCCGACGAAATTTAGGAGGTGCAGGAAGTAAAAGGCAACCAAACTTCGACGGTTATATGATCGTTCACGTTATTTTATTCTTTCTCAAATTTCATACACGGCATGCTAAAATTCATACTCTTGACCTATTAGACTCAGTTTATTTACTAAATTTCAAATACATAAACACCTGTTTATTTTAAACCATTTTAAATTAGAGATAATAGTTTTTAATATTCAGTATCTAATACAAATTCAACTCAAATTATAAATATGTAGTAAATAAAAGTATTAAAGTAAATTAAACATTTATGTGATTCAAATAATTAGACATTTAACAGGACAATATTGTATAATTTATTTATGTTTTAGAATATCAAAATGCTAATAATTCAACTCAAATTTATTTAATTTATATATTTAGGTGTGGGTTGGGATTGTTTCTGTTCCATAATTTATTTAATTAGCAAAAAACTTATTTTTTCAATCCAATCCGGCTTAAAAGTGTATTGAATTGACTCAAGATTCAAATTTATTTTGACATCCACACACAAAAAGAGAAAAATATATAAAAAATAATAGGAAATAGATAATAGAAAAGTAAAGAAGTCTTCTATATGTAATTTTCTATAGGTCTTAAATTAACTAAAACAGTAGTACAAAATAAATAAGTTTAAAACATTATCTTTTAGAATAGAAATAAATATAATTAGTTTTTATAAAAAAAAATGTAGTTTGAAAAATGAAATACTCTTAATCCAGCAACAACTCCTTTTTGGGTTAGTTTGTTTTGTTACATTAAACATTATTGATAGCATCGAGTGGCCCAACAACTTCATCTGCTTGATTCAATTCATTTCAGGTTGCAATTTGGAAAGGAAGCAAGTAACACATTAATGTCAGAACATGTTTCATTTGGTTCCTTCATCTCTTCAACCTCTCCTCAACTACCCTCTCTACCACTCAAAGTTTATAACAGTTTTGTTTAGAGCCGCCACTAAGTAATGGTGTTGGTAGCTCTAACTAATAACTAATGTGTAACGGTTATTTTTATGTATGTCATATTATAGTTGTTGTTCGGTTAGGGTGTCACCAACTCCTCAAGAACAGAAGAAAGTCTCTTCTTTCATGGATTTCATCTGTTTGACTTAGTTTTTTTTCATAGTATTATTCTATTCTTGGTGAGTCACTACACAGACCGAAGTTCATGTCTTTTTTACATTAACTCCAATGGAATCAGATTGCTTTTAAGAGGTAAAAGAGATAAGACACTATATCTGCTTAAAAAGACTTCAAAGTTAAGGAGATTATATTCTGATTTACTTTAGCTAACTTCTTTTTCCATGATCACTTTTTTTTTTTTCTTCTATAGCCTTTATAATATTTGCATATCCTAATGCTCTTTATTTTCTACAAAGGAGAATGGTTCAACAAATGTTTTGTTGTTCTTTAACGTGAGTTTTAGGTATATGTTGAGAACAGCTTGCGCAATGATTGAGGATAGGGTTTTAGGAAACATGAAGCATTATGTTACTTCTTTTGTTTTAGTCAACCGTTCTACTTCATAGCTCATAATTTTGATGCTAAAGTCAAGAATTGTCAAAAGTAGTAAAACTTTTAGTGCCACCGATTATTACTCATTTATGGGGAAGGTGCATGGATACGTACATCATCATACATGCGGTAGATGTAAGAGTTAGTTTTCTAAATTAAAAGAAAAAAAAATTAGGAGATTAGCGAAGCAGAGAATTTGGTGAAAAGAGGTGTCAAAAACAGAGAAGTATGAAAAAGGGAGAAAAAGGAACATAAAAAGCATTAGGAGCCAAAGAAGATGTTCCGCGCAAGCATCTCTTCACCAGGTTGTGTGACTGACGTTAAAGCCTGCGGAAATACCCTTTTGGTATATATCTCATATCTGCAAAAGGACCTACTTTTTCTCATGTGATCTAAATTGCTAAAAATCCATTTAAATGGAAGTTTGAAATTTAAAAATAAGATGAAATGAATTTTAAATTTAACTAAATTTTACAAAATTAATTTAAATTAACTTGTAAAATAAGTTTACATTCTTTTATATATTATAAATTAGTAGTTTTATTTTTAAAAATATTTGAGATTTATGATTACTTATATATTATCTTCGATTAATGAATAATTCCAAAAAACAAGACAAAGAAGATGTTGGTTGCTATAACGATTAATACTAGAATTGTTGTAATATGGGAATTAAGGAAATAAATACTAAGGGCAATGAAATCAGTGTTGGAGAGCAATGGTTAAGTATTGCAGAACATTAAATTTTATAGGTTTGGAGCTTGAACAACAAGTTCATGAGGCTGGGAGGAGGGTATATGCAGGCATTAAGATAATGGAATTTGGACCATCTTTGGAAGGAGAGAAGTGGGGACAGTAGGAGTAGGAAAAGAGAGACTGAGAGAGATGCCTTTTGCTTGTAATATACGATTGGCATTCACTGCCTTGTCTAAACGTCTTTGGAAACTTCGCCTTTTATGTCACGCAACCGGGATTCCAACAAAATTTCTCAAAACCAAAACATTTTTTCTTAAACCGTTTTTCACCACGATCAACATGGTACCCATTACCCATCAAAAGAACCAATTACACGGTAAACATTTTGATAACTGATTCTGATTCTTTTCACTACATATTTGTTACACTACGATGTTAATCCATTAAATGAAACCGAGAAACATTAGCCTTCGAAAAATATACAGTGAATAAAAAAGGAGTCCATAATAGACTGACAATGAACAGTGAGTCAGAGTGTCCCCTCTCTTCTTTCCCTCCACGTTTAGCTATTGGACATAATTTGTGGATTTAGGTGTTGCCATTACGAGGCAGTGAGAGACACTATTCATCAGATTCCATACTCAGTAGAGTAGCAGATTTATGTTTGATACTGCACCAGCCAATTTTTAATTCAGAGTTTGGAAACAACTTTGATTTTCGCACTTCATCATGCTCTTATGATTTGAGCAACATTTGTACTCTTTGGTATCAAAAGTCACTTTTAATTAGTTGTACTCATAAAGTGCATTGAAGTAGACGGATTTCCCCAGTGACAATTTTACCAACAAGGCAACAACAAAACCCTTCAACACACACTGAATTCTCAGGAAAATGAATCTGCTTAAGTACAAGTAACAACAGCACTAAATTCATTTTTTTTTTTAAATTTATATCCTTTCAATACTTTTCATAACATTGTTCTCTCTCTGTTTACAATTCTTTTACATATTTGTTGTATATATGCAATTTTTTATATTTTTTATTTTACAAACACAAAGTGACCTCGTATATCTAGTTGATACAAAAACCAAGTTTGATTTGTTTTACAGCTATTCAAAATTATGTTTGTTTTCCGATGAAAAACAAACAAATGCTAGCTAATAAAATATGACTAGGAACACAAAGACAAGAGATCTCGTATTACACAGTACAAGTACCACTCTTCAGACAAGTGTGGAAGCCCTCCAAGCTTCATTTGAATTTACATTCAAATGAAATACTTCTAATTTGTCTTTTTATCAGTTCATTCATAATTGTTCGTAGTTTGTAAGATAAACCAACTCTGCAAATGAAACAGACAAATCATTTCACCCTTTCAAATCCTATCTTGGTAGCTAGTGTTTGCACTCTAGTAGAAGCCTTCAAGATATAATGTTTATGCAAAACAACTATTTTACCATTTAAGCAATGTGTTTATAAAACTGACTTTAGCAGATTTCAAAGGAGAATCTCATCTTTGTATATAGAAACTATGAACTTAGATCCTTATCTTACGGATACTATGCTTTGCAATCCTCAATTAGAGAATCTAATTAGACAATTTCGACGGTTACATGGATCTAGGAAGCATGTCTGTCAGATTGATTTGAAAACGGATCCTCTCACTTGGTCTGAAACCACATATTACACATTGTTTTTTCTTGTAATCTTGGTGTTTTGTGGCATAGAAATTCGTCCATCTGACTTATATGAAATTTCCACGATAAGATAAAATAGAAGTTTCATTTGTTTATTTATTGGGACCAGAATTTTCGACTCTGTAATGAAGTTTAGAATATTATATCTGTCCAAAGAAGAACCCCTGCATGTTTGTTTTGTTTTTACTCACTCAACTGAGAAAATAACCCAACGATGCTCTTAAAAAATTTGTCACTATGCCAAGTTTAAAGGGAAACAAAGTTTGAATGCGATAGAACACTTTGTCATTTACCCAACAGCACAACTAATTAATTCTATATATCACACGTAACTAATCTACTTCATCAAGATAATGTTGTTTGAGCAAATAACTATTCAACACAGTTAAGCTCACTACAGATGTTTACTAAACTTTGTCTGTAGTCTCTCTTGGCTTTGTTATCTCTTAAGCCCTTTATTTTATACCTTAAATGAATTAACTACTCTTACTTTCAATAAAGAAAGAGAAATTTGGACACTATGCTATCACAAGGTGCATGTTTTTCTTATTTGTCCATCTTTTTTCCTTTTATCTCCAATCTTGAATTAGTTGAAAGATAATGATAAAATGTGCATCAAAAAAACCTTGCATGTGACTAGATTTTACCAACAAAATCCTTCCTCAAGAATTTTCTCTCACCCAGCTTCACCAATTAGACTTTTTTCCTGTGCCTGTTCCCCTCCTTTTTCATTTCTTTTTCTCTGTCTAAGCAATGTGTGCAGCAAAAAGGAAACTTTATCTGAGTAGGTTAATGTGACGACAAAAAGGGAGAACTGGCCACCTTCCCGCACTCCCATCCTTTTCTTTTTGTATTGGTTTTGGCAAAGGTCAAGTTCCCATTAATCAACATATTGTATTATTTTGTGGATTCTTTGACAAACGTTAGTCTCTTTGATACTGAAGGACAAAATGGGGCATCTCTTAATTCCTCCAAAAGACAATTAGACAAAGAGAAACCCCACAAAACCTCTTCTCCTTTCTACCATCTAAGGTCTATTACCCTTCACCTTTCATCACTTTTGAGATAAACCCTTTCTTTTCCTTCTTGCAATTAAGCCACTGTTTTGTTACCTAGTCACTTGTTTCCCATTATTGGTTACAATATGTTAAAATCTAACTGGTCAGGTAGGAGTGCAAACAAAATGCCTTTTTCATGAATGGACATGACAAGAACCATACCAAAACGAAGGAATTCAAATCAATTTGCGAGCCTTCTAACATTGTATACAGATTAATCCAATGCACCTAAACAAATAAATGGTTCTACCACTGTTGGCACAGTCAAAATGTATCTCTCTGGGACCAAAAACAAACATCTTATCTTCATCTCTGTTACCGTTTTCATTTAACTAGATTTTGGTGAATCAAATCAAGTGGCTTAATAATTAAAGATATGATGCAAAATGAGACAAAGGTGGAGGGACTATCACCAACTCTTACCAACAAGAGCAGAAAATGTTGAAATTACGAGAGCCACCTGTATAAACATGTATAGGGTCGTATGCACAGTCAATGAAAGAGAATGCTTCTATCTCAATCCATTCATCATCTATGTTTGATTGTTAGAAGGAGAATTTTGGTAACTCATCTTCAAATGCTATTTGCAACGGGACAAACCTTCTCAGTTGCAGAGGAGTCATGTTACATGACTTTTTAATTCAAATCAAAATAACCCTCTGAATCTAAAAGAAAAAAATACTAAAAGATTGATATAGACATATAAATTGCACAATGAAAGGATGAAAGGATAAAATTGCAATTTTTTACTCTGAAGCTTGAAATTCAGCAATTGGTTCTGGTTCACCAATAATTATGGTAAGTGGGCTCTTGATTTATAATAAGTGTGTATTTAAGTTAGTTGTGAATTGATTATTAAATAGTCAGTGTTATTAAATTGACAATGAGAAACTTATATAATGTTTAGTTATGATTCTTAAAGTGACTCTTGATGTGATTAATTTGGATTCTTTGAAATTATTAAAAGGATTGTTGTCTTTATTTTTTTTCTTTTTTCATATATGTATGCATTCTGGCAAGGGGATGTAAATAAAGGAAAAAAGAACTACTTTCAGAACATTTAAGACAAAAAATACTATACAATTGATATTATTATAAAAAAAAATATAACAATATTGTAAAATTGTTACATGCAAATAAAATTGTCGTAAGATATTACGATAATGTTCTCACGTTTGAAAATATTTGATGCTATTCTTTGCACTATAAGTGAAACCGTTACAGTCCATTTATTTTATCTATTACAATAAAATGTTTTATTAGTAATAACTAATTTTAGCAATTACAAGTTATTAGTCATCATAATAATTAATTTTAATAACAATTCACAAAAGTAAAAAATTATTGATTATTAAAATAGTAATTATTATGAATAAAAAATATAATTAATCTCTAAATTAGTTTTTAAAGTTAGTTACCATAGTTTTAGCTAATAAAGGAAATCGATCACTAAAAATTAGTTACTTAGGTTTTGACTACCAAAATAACTTAATTTTTAAATTGATCTTTAATTAATTAATGATCAATTTAGTGATTAATTATAATTTTTTATTGGCTTAAATACCTTTTTGGTCCTCATTTTCGCAGTGTTTGTTGCGAATGGTCCTCATTTTTACAGAATGTTTAAAATGATCCTCATTTTTACCGAATATATAAAATGGTCCCCATTTTCGTAATTCGTGTTTTATTTGATCCTTTTCTATAACGCCGTTTAAATCATTAATGGAGCATTGTACAGGTGACACGATTTGTATTAGGGTGTTACATGTGTGGTAATTAGATATTTGGGGTTAAACAAGTGAGCTAGGGTTTTGGTAAGGAATGTTTGGGCAGTTTGTGAGTTTTGGTAATCTTGTTCCTCCATTCCCAATTGTGGTGTTGTTGCTGCAATCTTCTTCTTCCTACAATCCCATTATACATTATATAGGTATGTTACGGTCTCAATCTTCTTCCTTTACCTCTAGTTGTAATCGTTGGAGGCAACCGTGTTGTATAACTTCGTGCACTGTTGGTGGTTCAACGAGAAATGGATTAACTCCAATTTGTAGCTGCGGAGGGATGACGACTTTAAGGATAGCAAAAACTCCAAAGAATATTGGTAGAAAATTTTGGGTACAATCTGTTTTTATTGTTGTGTTAATAATAAATTGGTTTTAATTTTTGATTTATTGATTTACAAAGTGGTGGTTCCAATAATGTGGGCTGCAACTTTTTCAAATGGTGGTGTTGATGAAAAGATGTCATCATCATGACACAAATGAGGCAGATTAATGATTTTAAAGTCTAATATATTTTGTACTATTGTTAAATGAAGAAATGAATTAGTTTGATTATGTTGTTATTAGTCCCAACATGTTCAAAATGACATCTTAATCTGAGCATTGAAGTAAGTGATATTGGTCTAAGCTTTGGGAGAAATTAAATTGATCTAACTCTAGAAGAAGTTAAATTCATAACATTAATTCATCATTATCAAAATGCACTACATCAATGTTTGACAAAAGTAAAATTGAACGAAGTTTAAGGAAAGTCCAAATGCAGTACAATGCTTAACTCTCCACTTCATTCCGAACTCAAGAAAGACGAAGATGAAAAAATTTTCCTAATTGCAAAATTTACCCTAAATTGAAAAATTAACGTTAATTAGCCACCTGTACAGTACACGTAACACACCCTAATATAAATGGTGCCACCTGTACAATTCTCCGTTAATGATTTAAACAGCGTTACAGAAAAGGACTAAATAAAACACGAATTGCGAAAATGAGGACCATTTTAAACATTCTGTAAAAATGAGGATCATTTTAAACATTATGTCAAAATGAGGACCATCCGCAACAAACACTACGAAAATGATGACCAAAAAGGTATTTAAGCCTTTTTTATTTATAATAATGATTATTTTAGTAACTAATAACTTTCTATTTACTTGGTATTTCAAGTCATTACAATGACTAACAATTTTTGGTGTCTAAAATTAGTTATTAATGAAAAATTTTGTTGTGCTGATTTATGGATACTTAAAACTTCTTTGTACTTCTTTGGTAAAATTATTAGCTATTAAATTTATATATTTTTATTCTAATATTTGTGTGAAATATTCACAAAACTTATTAACAATTGATTTGTGTAAAAAAATTAGCTTATCACTTCCGTTACAGTTATTTTTTACAATTTTTTTTTTTCATTTTCAAGATGATGAGAGATTCTGTTTAAAGGTTTGGTAGAAACTACATAAGGCCGAGTGTTGATTGAAGAATGAGACGTGGGCAACTTTATGTCATTCATAACTCGTATGAATATGTAATGTGTATTCAGCCACTATTTTATTTTCTTCTCTAACGGGACCTTGGATCTGTTGAGGCTTTTACAGGGAGATTTTGTTAACTTTTGGTAAACGTTTTGACATTTCACACCGGTCTACCACTGCAAAAGGCCACCCTTTGCATAAAGGCTACGAGCATAGCACGAAACACTTACCACCTCACCAGAGGGTTGTCAAAAGTGAAGGCTCATTCGTCAAAAGCCTAATTAATCTATTCTACGCATTCGTGGGTTGGATTTGGTTTCCTTTGGTCTATGCAATGCCCATTATAGTTATGTTTATGTCTGTCTAAGATGTGTTAGCACCAACCACTGCAAATGATCCCTTTTGTGTGTACTAAGGAAGCTTTTCACAGCTCAAATGCAAGTACTCTAGTCAAATCAACTCAACTCTTGGAGTTTTGTTTGTAGATTCTTTTGGCTAATTTGGTATCTGGGCTATATAGTGTTTCGGCTTTTTGGCTCATTGCATTGCTCAACTGTTCTCTGCCTGATTTCTTGGCTGTAATGTTTCAGGGTAGGATGCTGACCCTGTGCTGCTTTCTTTTCCCAATTTTTTTTTTTTTTTGGTTTTGTTTTTTTTTTGTTCACTGGAAATGACTTTGGTTTTGGATGGCTTTTAGGCATGGGGTATGAAGGGTTGATTCCAAGACACAAGCGTTCAAAGAGGTGCCCCTCTCTTCCTTACGTTCTTCACTTCACTTGTAGTACTCTCTTGATTGTGAACTTCAGGCATTAGGGTCTTTTTTTTTCTTTTCTGGGAAAATGGACAATAATGCTTTTGCATTTATTTTAATGTTTCTCCAATTATATTTTCCTTGTCTCATCCATTGGAGCACATCCTTTTGAAGAAGGGGGTTTCTGGTTGAAAGTGAAACTGAAGGCTCATACCTCTCAGAATCGATGAGAATTGGGGGTTTCACGAATGTAGCTTGGGGACCTTGAAGAGCACCACAACGTAAAATACAGAATCAGACATCGACTAATAATACATATTAATTGTGTTTTACTGTTTTGGTATGACAGCTTTCCTGATAAGAAAAGAATGGAGGATGATAATGCAGATAACCACCTCGAGACCTCAGATCGAACAAAGCTGGTATAATCAATCACTACGTTATTTTATCAATATATCCCCTTCACTTTTTCTTTTCTTTCTTTTTTTAATTAGGGATTTGGAGGTTCTGTTTTTATAAATGAATGTTTGGCATTTATGATGCTGAAAAAATGTTGGTTGTTTTCAGGGGTGATGATGTGAGGGGATGTTTTGTTGGTATAAATGGTAATACAAAAGCCAAGGGGGAGCCAGAAATTTTTATAAAAAATAATTGTCAAATTTATGTATGGGAAAGGGATGGACGAACAGAGAATTGTTCTGTTTTTTTTTTTTTTTTTGAAGTGGAAAGCATATATGTCTGACAAAATTAGTTCCATCTCATACATCTATGCTAATGGTTGTCTAATTTAATATAATGGTATCGTACACAGTCACAAGTCACTTATAGACAATTATTTAGAAGAAAGGTTTTCACACCTATGAGTGGCTTTGATATGGTTTCAGGATACAGGGTACCTCACGGAATGCGGTAAGCCAAGGAAAAAACAAACCCCTACAAATGATGTTCAACTTACACTGAAGCAAGAGGTACGACACCAGAACTATTCATCAAAATTCTTTTGTTGCATATTCTACTCAAGCAGTCATTTTCTTTTAATCTTTCTTCAGATTTTTCTTATGCTTCATGATACTTCTACCTAATAGCCATGTCTATTTTTGTGTTTAAATAATCTTGTGCCAGATTTTACAATTAGAGAAAAGACTACAAGATCAATTTGAGGTCAGATGCACGTTAGAAAAGGCTCTTGGATACAGACCTAAATCTCTTGTTACATCAAATGACAAGATACTGCCCAAGGTTGGAACTTCAACAAATTTTTAGCCAATAAATATGCATTTTCTTCTGATGTCATAATTTCTACATGATTACCAACAGGTCTATCATACTGAGAATTAATGGATTGATTTTATATGTGCTTTCTAAACCATTTAAAGAAAATTGATGTTGCAAACGTACTTAGAGTTTTTCTTTGTGTAATCTAGGCTGATGGCGGATATGTTTGTAGCTCAGTTCTTCCTTGTATGTGTCTGAAAATCATAAGGTTGTTTTGTAGCCATAAATGATTATGCATTGTTTAGGATTATAGGTCTGCTATGATTTTCTTGTCATGTATGTCTTTCTGATTGTCTTGACTCATTTTTTACTTTTATTTTTTTTACTCCAGCCAACGTCCCAATTAATTAAAGAGATTGCGGTGTTAGAGTTAGAAGTTGTGTATTTGGAACAATATCTTCTCTCCTTGTATCGTAAAGCATTTGATGAACAATTACCCTCTGTAGTTCCATTCACCAAGGGGGAAAAAATAAAGTCTTCTCCAACTGCACCTACAGCAATATTCGTTGAAGTATCTAAGCCTGAGCTCTTAACCAAAAGAGGAAGCTCTGCGGTACAATCAATTCATCATGAGCTTGATGCTACGCAAAAGGAATATAGTGTAAATGAACCTCAGACTTTAGGGAAAGAATACAGTGTACATCAACCAGAAGGAAAACATTTAGACTCAGGCGTATATCGTTGCCACTCCTCGTTATCACAGTGTACAGCATTTACAACGAGAGTATCACCTCCTGCAGCAGATGAATTAACTGAATCTCTGCGTGCTTGTCATTCCCAACCACTGTCCATGATGGAGGTAAATCATGTTCATGGAAATATATTTTTATCTGTTTTTTGTATTTAGTATGGTTCCTAGCACATTAAGTTTCTCCAATCATACCATTATAGATTACAGTTGTCTTCGTTACTTTGACATGTTTTTATACTTATGGAATGGAAGAATACATGACACTACTCATTTTGTTGTGAAGTTCTGTTATGTACACTTCTCTTTGTAAACATATAGTGCTGATTTCAGAGAATAATCTTTGTGGACACCTTTTATGGATTTTGACTCAGTTTAATCTGTGTAGTATGCCCAAAATGTTGATGCTTCATCAAGAATAATCAGTTTGGCAGAGCATCTTGGCACTCGAATATCTGATCATATTCCAAATACACCTAATAGGCTTTCTGAGGATATGGTCAAATGCATATCAGCTATATATTGCAAACTCGCAGATCCATCTACGACAAATCCTGGTCTTTCATCTCCCAGTTCATCCTTGTCTACAACTAGTGGCTTTTCTATTGGAGATCAAGGAGACATGTGGAGTCCAGGGTTCAGGAATTCCTCCTTTGATGTGAGGTTAGACAATCCTTTCCATGTGGAAGGACTCAAGGAGTTTAGTGGGCCATACAGCACCATGGTTGAGGTATCATGGATTTACCGAGAGAATCAGAAATTGGGTGATACTGAGCAGTTGCTCAAGAATTTCAGGTGAGTTTATCAATATCTGATTGAGATCGAAGCTTTCATGTGAAAGTACTTAGTTAAGCTGGACTCTGCAGTCTCTTGGAGTTATAATGGCCATCCACTTTTATGTTATTTCAGATCACTCATCTGTCAACTAGAAGATGTAGATCCTGGGAAGTTAAAACATGAGGAGAAATTAGCTTTCTGGATCAACATACACAATGCTTTGGTGATGCATGTAATTACTATTTATTCTCAAAACCATGTTTCACTCTAATAGTTCTCCATTTGTCACTTATTAATTGAGGTTGTAATATGTTCTTTGGTTTCTAATAGGCATTTTTGGCTTATGGAATTCCGCAAAACAACGTGAAAAGAGTCCTCCTTCTGTTGAAGGTAAAAACTAACTATGGTAGCTTAATGGTCCATTAAAGGATGAACCCGTTTAGCCTATTTGCTTTTGGTGACATACTCAGTGTTATGGATGCCCTTTTCAGGCTGCATATAATGTTGGTGGTCATACAGTCAGTGCAGACACAATACAGAAAGCTATACTCGGGTGCCAGATGCCTCGCCCCGGACAGGTGGTGCTTCATCTGCTCATGCAATTCCAACCTTTCCCTTACAGAAAATTTAAAAAAAATAAAATAAAATAGCCATGCATTTAGGATATCTTTGAAATGTCGGTATTTATTTTGTAAATCCTATTGAGTGACTTCTTCTTACTTGAATCCTCTTGTAGTGGCTACGCTTGTTCTTTTCTCCAAGGACAAAATTCAAAGCTGGAGATGGACGACAAGCATTTGGTATTGAGCATCCTGAGCCTCTTCTACACTTCGCTCTCTGTTCAGGAAACCATTCTGATCCAGCGGTACTTATTCCAATTCTTCTGTATGTGTGGTTTAATTAGACTTGTAACATTCTATTTTTCAACAGAGAACAAATTAAATTGAGGAAACATAACAGATAATTTCGACATGAAGTAATTTCATTTTCACTCGTCTAATTATATAGTAAACATGGTTTGGGCTGCAAGAATTAAATCCCTTATAGCAGTGGTTCTAATGCCTTCATAGGTAATGTGGATTTTACTGTAAAAAGGTCTCAGCCTGTCCTTGGAATGTGTTAAAAACAAAAAAGTTCACGGATAAACTTGTTCATGGATATGGATAAACAGATAAAGATTACGTAGCCATTTCTTACATGCTTAACTTCAACGAGTTGCTTATCTGTTTAAAACTATGGCAGGTACGTGTATATACACCCAAGAGAGTAGTTCAAGAACTAGAAGCTGCAAAGGAAGAATACATTCGAGCCACCTTTGGGGTACGTAAGGATCAGAAAATACTCTTACCTAAGCTTGTGGAGTCATTTTGTAAAGACTCGAGTTTATGCTCTGCTGGTACCCTGGAGATGATCCAAAAGTCTCTACCTGAATCTCTAAGAAAGAGTGTTAAAAAATATTGCCTTGCAAAATCTAAGAAGAGCATAGAGTGGATTCCACACAACTTCACTTTTCGATATCTCATACCCAAGGAGCTGGTAAAATAATTGCTTGTTAGCCTTCCTTCTTATTATGGGAGACAATCTACATCAAGCTTTAAAAAACAGTCCAAAGCTGCAATCGTAGTCGAATTTCTCAGCAATTTTTCAAAATATCGAGGATGACAATGGAACTGCATCTACGACTGCCACTGCAATTTTAAACCTTGATCTACATTGTTTGCTCTATTATGTATTCTTTTGTACAAAGTTGACAGGGTAGCAGCAACAGCAAAATCTAATACTCCAATGTGTTGCATTTTGTGTATGCATTGTGTAACAGTTTCATTGTATTATCTGTAATTGATGTAAGCTTATTCATAGAGTTGAGATTATGATATTAGCAGTATAAATGAAGTGTGTAATCAATTGTCATTTTGGTTTTTTTTTTTTTGTGATTTATAACTGGCCTGTGATTCATTGCTCTAATACCTTTGCAAAATTTCTTACCTAAAAATATAAAAAATACTATTATTTTGACACCCAACAAATTTTTACACTTATTTTATATCTATTATTTACTCTTCAATCTTTATTTTTTTATAAATACAAAAAAAAAATAACTCTTTTAACGACTAAAATATCCATTAAAATGGGTTGTGGCAACTGGTGTCAAAAGAAAACATTTTCCCGAGTATAAAAACAGAGGTGCATTGAGATCGCTACATACAATATTATAGCAATCACGTCACGCTACTGGTCTGTCCAGTCATTAATGGACAATGGTTGCTTGTTGTCATGTGACGAGTTCTTCACCTAACTATCAACCTCAACTGAATTTCCTTCGCCAGATGGTCCAGTTTATGGAAAAATATTTGTTTAACTTCAAATTAATCATAGTCGTGATTTCTGTTTGTCAAATCTTTAAAAAATGTTATAATTTCTTTGAAAAATATTCCAAAACGTAATTATAGCATTAGATATTTGCGGGCCAACTTGAAAGAATGGAGTTTTCACCATGAAAAGAGCACAAGAGGCTGAGAAAACTTACGGACGGAGTCACAAGTGAACAGTGAAGGATTTGAGAGAAGCAAACAGACACAGAAAAATAACGTACATGCACATAATGGCGATTAGATATTTTGGATCGAGCTGAAACATGAAACAAAAAGTTCCGTGTTCAACGGGATGATCTACAGCGTCCCGTTTGCACGTGAGCCCCCAAATAATTCATCCATGCCATAAAGTTACTGACATGCATGCAGTTGACGAAAACCCCACAAAACACCACGTCAATGCCTTAATAACCTTCCACAAACATCATCGATCCCTAGATTTCACTCGCTCTGGCCCACCTTACAGTTATTATTATAATGTTTTCAAGATCAAGATACACTTACAAAATTATTTTATAATTTTCCATGGAAACAAGATCTGCTAAGGAAATCCAAATCAAGAACCACACCATGCAATGTGGTTTTCATGGCGTCTGATTCTACTTCAGAAAGAACTCATTACATTACACATATAAATATATCAGTTGCAGAGGATTAATTAGCAGAACTTCACGACACAAACAAGCATCATTAACCTAGATATTTGAAAGGAACTAAAACCGATCGAGAGATACTTAGAAGAGGAAGAATCAGTAAGGGCTTTCCCCAACGTAGTTCCCTGGAGGATTGTAGAAGCAAACGGTCAAGCTAGCATCCTCTTTCACGCACGTCGCTTGAGCGCACCCGAGCTCCATCGATTTCCTCCACACCACCTGCGTGTACACGCCGCACTTGTGGTTCGGCACGCACGAGTTGTCGGTGTGGTTGTAGAACTGCTTCTGCTTCACCCACTCCTCCACCGCCATGCGCGCCGTCACCGCCGTGCCGTGCGCCCAAAGCTGGTTCGCCCCGTACTTTCCGGCGGTTAGGTTGGCGAACTGGCACCCCATCCTGTCCCTCTGGTACCGCACCAGCTTGCTCGTCACGTTCGCCACCTGCTCGCTCCACCGCAGCGGCTCAACGCCCACCGCCGCCCTCGCCTCATTGTGCGCCTCCAAGAAATCTCTCGCCGCCGCGGGGAGCGGGGCAGCCACTGCCGGAGTCTCTCCCTCCGATGAGCCGTGGAACGTGGCGAGAGCTGCCAGCAGAAACAGTGCACGATAAAGCATTTTGGTTTTGATGTGAAGTGTGGCCTACTCGTCTTCTGTTTGTTGTGTTACTGTTTTTACATTGTACCATATATATACTAACAGCAATTATTCCTTGTCCCTAACTCCTTTTATTACTTGTTCATTTTTTTGTGATTTTTTCTTTGTATTTCAATATTTAATTATTTATCTTATATCACACTTTTAATATTAGAAATGGTGTATACAACAGTGAAATATGTTTAATCTTTTGTAAGTTAAAGCTGGTTGAAAATTTAAGATCATGTTAATTTGTTATGTGGTTTTCTGTACCATTTTGGAGTGAAAATAAAAATTTACCAAAAGGTGCAATGCCAAACCAAATTACACAAATAGATGACAAGGCGCCATCTTTATCTCATGTGTCATTTGTTTAATTTGTTTTGTTTTTGCAGTAGTAAATTTTTCAATGATATAAAAGTCCTTTCATATTAGAGACAGGATAAGAAATTAATGAACAAATTATTGAAAATTTTAATATGAATACAATTTATATATTTTTCTAACATGACTTTTTACTGTGATCATATACTTTTGTAAAATGTTTTTTAACTCTCTATGTGTTAAGTTCAAATGTTTTTATTTTCTTATACATTATTATTTTAAGAGGCCTGTTGATTAGTGTTTCTTGATTAAGAAATTAATGTTGTTTTTATTGAAAAAGATATAGAGGTGTACTAAAAGCTATAGTGAAAGCTTTTTTTTTTCTTCAAAAAGTATTATAGTAATACTTATTTGGTTTATATATATATATATATATATATATATATATTTTTAAAAATATATAATTTTAATCTCTTAGATAATATTTTGAATTCCTTTCAATACTTAAGCGTAGGATTAAAAAAAAATTAAAAGTATATGTTTATAAGAGGGGAAGATATTAAAATATCAAATTAAAATGTAACATTTTTAATATAGATTTAGGCGTATAAAAATTAACTAATCATTAATAAATATTTATCGATCATTATTGATGGATTATAATATAGTAAAAATTTGATTCGTTTTGTTGATAATTTTATCTTTTTCTTCCTCCTCTCATTCTTTTTTTTTTCTATTTCTCTTCTTTCTCTTTTTCTTCCTCCCATCCTCTAATTATCCTCCTTTTTCCCTTCACCATGCCTCTTTCTCTTGTTGCCCTTTCTTCTCTTTTTTTTTTCTTTCTTATCTTTACTTTCTTTTTGTTCGTCTCCTTTCAATATACAATTTTTTTTATTAGATTTAATTAAAAATTTATCACTCATTTTACATATAGGTTTATCAGCAAAAATATTTATCGTTAATAAAAGTCACAAATTAACGACAAAATTTACCAATAAAATTAATCATAAGATATATTACAAGTTAAAATATTAATCGTTAAATTACAAAAATATTCGTTGATAATTTAAATTTTGATATTTGTTGTTAAAATTCATCAACAATTTAAATTTGCCAACGAATTTGTTTTTGTTGATAAAAGTCTATCGATAAATATAAAAAAAAATATATACATTTAATGTTAATAATTCTCTTAATTTTTAAATTAAGGAGATTTATATTTTAATTTTGATAAAATTACGTACTAGTTATTTATAAGTATTTTATTAAGAAAATTATATAACAAACACTTTTAATTTAAGAAAAATTAGTACCATAATCAAATTTGCAAACATATAAAAGAATTTAAAATATGAAATGCAAAAAATACCAGCACTAAAAATAATAAAAATATATTTCCAACATCTTATTCGCACAATAATAAAAATATATTTAACTCTTTTACATATAGGATGACAAAGTGGGACGAGTTACACAGACCGTCACACAAATCCACACGAAAAAAATGTGGGATGAATTGAGATTTTAAGCATGTCGACCCACATAGATCAACATCTTGTGCAAACCAAGGAGAGGCAGAGTGAGCCAGCCCGCGATCTGTATAAAAAGAAAACTTGCAGTTATATATGTTGATTATTTTTCTTTTGGACTGTTGCATAAGTGTTTCAAATTCTTGTATAAGTGAGAAAGACCATAATTATGTATTTCTAAATATACAAAAATTTTAAAAATTCATTATGTATGTCAAAATACGAAAATGAATATAATAAAAATATTAAATTTTTAATTTATCATTCAATTCTCTAAAATTTTTACTTAATTTTATGAACTTGTTCTAATTTATAAAATATTAAAAGCTTATCACAAAAAATAAATTAAAAATAAATAAATCAATTAGTAGGCCTCTGAACCCAAACCTTTTTGGGACAAACTATACTCTTAAATCCGTATTTTCCAAAAGAACCAAAATTACCATCCTCTCTACGTATTTATATTCCCTAAAATTATTGGAGGCAGTAATGAATTAAGAGGGTCGGTTGGGAAGGGTGAAAAGTCAGCGCATGGGTGTGTGAGCTAACTCCTCAAACAATGCCACTGTCATGTCTGTGGTGGGCAGAGGACCACTTACTCAACCAACACCATATTCTTATCATTTTTTATCAACAAAATTATAAATATTGCTGCAGTCAAAACGAAACAATAGAGTTTCTTAGTTATCCTTTTTCGTTCTGTCAAATTTTCAATAAATTTTCTGTATTAATAAGACAATTTTCAAACTCATTAATAACTATGTTTTATTAACATTGGAAATGTATTTCTTTTATAACATAACATGTGTTGGTTTAAACAGTACACATTAACTATTTCGTTTTGAAACGTAATGTAATAAAGGTGAATGTGTTATTTATGGATATTAACAATTAAGCAATAAGAACAAGCATCACACGTGATGGAATATAACCTCATTTAATGTTTTAGACCTAAGTTAATGTTTTTGGAATATATACAAATATTGATGATTTTAATACATTAAGACTTTCAATTTAAGCAATATGATTTATACGTAGTGCACATGAAAACACAAATGACTATACCAACTTATTCGCTAAGCTTAGTAATTATTACAACAATTGAGAAAAATAATTGGATAAATGGGAAAACTTGGAAAAATACAAAACGAAACTTTGGTATTCAATTAACGACTTTAAATATAATCTATACTTTAACTCCCTTTAGTAGGATATTACTCTATTCTGGTGTAATAATATAATATTTTTTATTTTACATATTACCCATTTTGTTTGGTCAGTATAGATTGTTTTTTAAATTGAGAAAAAACTGTATTGGAAGACAATACAAATAAATTACTTAATTTTTGTCTTTTTTTTCATAACTTAATTTAATTATAACTACTATTAAATCGATGGTGGAGTTTATTGGAGCAGGGGTGGCGATGGCCCCCTCAATTTTTAATTTTCTTTATATTATATTATATATATATATATTAATTATTTTTAATTTTTCAAATTATATGTAATATATAGTAAAATTTATAGAAATTTAATTTAGTATTTTTTATTTATTTTAAATATAACATTTAATATTAATAAATAATAAAACATAAAACTAAATATAGCAAAGAATAAAAATATTTATTAAGATATTTTTTATTTTTTTATTGTATTTTTAAGTTTTTCACAACTTATTATGATCTCACATTCTCACATCTTTTAATTTTTGTTTTGAAAAAAAAAAACAGTTAAATACAAATTTATTAATTTTGCTTTCATTTCTCATTTGTTTTATTTTTTCATTTGTGAAGAAAAAAAAAAGCAAATTTTTGATGTCACTTGATAATGAAATATTTGTTTAATAGTTAACATTATTTTTTACCATATGAGTCTTATATTCATTTTTTTTATGATTATGAGAGAGAAAAAAATGATTGTTCTATATGTTTTTCCATAATTATCTTTTATTTGGAACTTCATTGTCATTGATTTTTTCTTTTAGTGACTCTTAATTTTTTATTTTTTAATTAAATTATGATAAATTATTTTTTAATCATAAACTTAAAAAAGAAATAGATATATTGATGCAGAATAAAAGAATGATATTATTTTTCAAAAGTGATAAAAAGAAAGTTATCCATGACGATGAAAACAATTCAAATTCAATACCTTATCTTAATGTATCCTAAATTACGATACAAATGATCATATTGTTCAATTAGAGAAACATGTTTTATATTAATTATTTGGAACGTGTTTATATTTACATTGAAAAATAAATAGTTGAAAATTTTAGTTTTAATTCAATTATTGATGGGTTCAAAAATCTGAAAGAACAAAGGACAATCCTTTGTATATGTGTGATTTCTTTTGTAGGTACAATCATACTAAATCATTTATTCATTTTTATTTTTATTGTATTAGTAACAATAATTAAATATATAAATTTTGAATTTTGAATATATTATTTTGGCTCTCCCAAACTTAGTGGTCAAGATCCGCCATTGATTACAATCATTACATCTATTATCGTCATCTATACTATTTTCAACATTTTCATTATCACTATCATAAAATTCATTATTATTATTATTATTATTATTATTATTATTTCAATGATAATTATTATGATGATTATGACAACAATAATTTTTAATATCAAAATAATTATTATGACAATTAGGACTATTTTATTATTGTGATTAAAAACTTTTATTAACATACAATCTTATTGTTAATATCAAGATTAAATATGTTTTGGACTCTTAAATTTTACTAAAAAATGAAATTAGTTTCTTTTTCAAATTGTGATCCAATTTAGTTTTATAATTTTAGAGATATGTATAGTTATTTTAACTAAATTGTATTAAGTTTATTTAACGTTTCAAATATATTTAATAATAGAAGTTGTTCACTCGTATGATATATTTCGCCTCAATGTTAGGTGAAAATGTGTTTAAAATTTTAAATAAACTTAACAAAATTTGTTTAAAGTGACTAAATCTAAATATTTTCAAAATTGATTTACTAAATTGAATCAAAATTTTTGAAACAAACTAATTTTAATTTTTACTTAAATTTAAGTAAAAAATATATTTAACCCCAAATATTATTTTAGATGCTATAACAACCATTACTATATGTTTTCAACTATGAAAACAAAGAGAGGCATGGAAAGATACAGAAATTTCATAAATGTACATGAAAAACATTTTTTTTTATTGTTTTTAAACTTTATCTTTTATGCGGCAAAGAAAATTTACATTGTAGATTGATTATCATCAAATATATAATCGGTCCATCATAATTGATTATATATTGGAATATAATAAATTATATAAAAATAAATATAATAAAATATTTGTTTAAATAGTAATATAATAAATAATTAAAATAAGTAATATTGTAATAATAATTAAAATAATTTAAATTTAATATATTGTAAAATAATTTTTTTTAATTTTTAATAATTTATTTTGGAAGGAAAGAATAGAATAAAACAATTAAATTTTAAATTAATTTTATTATATATTTTTAATTGATAGGTAATATATAATAATTAAATATTTAAAAAAATATTTTATTATCATAATAAAATGAATAATTAAATTAATAACAACGTAAATTTCATATCTTTTTAATATATATTTTAAAATGTAACTATTATCATTTCTATCAATATTACAATAAATTACTATAATTTCTGTTGTCATTATAATAATTAACACCACTAAAACTATTATTATTATTATTATTATTATTATTATTATTATCTTTACCATCAAAACCTATATACATTTCATCTCTACTGATACATATTTACCTTTTAAATCTCATTCTATTATATTTTTATGATACTTGTATATATTGTATTGAAACAAATTTTAACACGAGGTTGGATAAGTGATACATAATTTTTCTTTTTTCTTAAGAACTTAGTTTCAAATGTGGATGATTTTTTTTTTCTCAACTCATATCAATTTTCAATTTCTTATTTTTCTCGTCAGAGATTACAAATTTGACGTGACATTTTGTACCATTTTATCCATATTGCTTAGTAAGAAAATTTGGTTTGTGTGTGATGTAGAAATGTAATGAGATACTAATTAATTGTGTTTGTTACTTGATAGTGGTCAATGGTGGGATTTGACCTTCTCTCCTGCCATGAAAATTAGTTTTCTACAATCGGTTCTTCCTCTTAACATTCCATGAGAGCCTCCACCATGAGTGAAACCACAGATCATCTTCAACCCTCCATCGCAAACAACCCCACAACTAAAATCTATAGCAACCCATAAAAGATGTTCAAAATTGAAACAAGATCCTTAACAACATTATTCTTAGCAATCTCACTAAAAATCCACATTTCACAAATTCTTCAAAAAAATTCAAAATCATTGAATCTACAAAAGAAGATTCCTTGAAAAAGGAATGAAGGTGGAGGATAGATACAAAACAGAAAGAAATGAAAGTAAAAAAATACCACGTAACAATGATGTCATTGTGCTTAGGAATTGATTTGAAGTTTAATTATTTTTATAAAATTTAGAAAATCGGATTAATAATTAGATAAGATTGTCTTCACTTTATTTTTTGTTAAAGTAAAATTTTTATTACACATTTATGTTGAGACATAAATATTACTAATATTAATAAGAAAGCATTTACATAAATATTATATTATGACATGAGAAAAAAAAATGATAGTACAACTATCCCACTACTAATGAAATTTTAAAAGTAGTTCAAAGGAGAAGCAGTTGAGATAAAGATTAATACACCATAATATAAGCGGTCTTTTCAAAACTAGCTACCGGTCTTAGTTGTCCTTCCAAACCAATCCCACAGTTACTCATCTGCCACACCTACATTATCATCTGCTCAAATAAATTATCATGATCACAACAGATAGATAAAAATACCATTCATAAAATACACTGGGTAAGTTAGAGATTATTTAAAAATTATAAGTTTTAAATAACAAAAAAATAGAACAAAGCTACAAATTCATAAATTTGGTTATTTACAAACAATGTCCACTACCAAAAAATTTCATATTTACTGTCAATTTTGTTTTGAAAATTTTTTCGTAGGAAATACTTACAAATTTTGTTGTGAATTTTTTTTTTGCAAGAAATTGCTACCAATTTTTTTGTAAAATATTTTGTATAAAACACTTTTCGCAACAAATTTTGTAGGAAATACTTGCAAATTTTATAATTTTGTAGTAAATAATTATCTACGAAGGAATTACCTGTCAATTAAGATTCATAGAAAAAATGGCAGAAAAAAGTCTTTTCTTGTAATTTTTTTTAACAAATTTGTAAGAAAAATCTCATGTAATATGAGAATTTCTAGTAGTGGTCAAACCATCTCTCATCCATTTTCATGTTATCAAACTCTTACGAATCATTCAATATATATCATTACTAACACAACCTCTGGAGGACTGATGTATTGACTAGCACCCTAAGATTTTGCACATGTCGTTGATCAATCACTCTTACTTCATAAGAGTTATAGCTATAACATGTTCGGACTTTTCCTGATCTATAAAGTATGACAAGGTGAATTTTATGCCTATCGAGCTTAACTTTTGCAGACACTCTAGACAAGAACCTCATTCGACTCTCACCTTTATCCATTTTCCTCTATTTTATTTCAAGGATTAGTAGAAGATAATCTTATTTCAGTCCCTATCATCAATACATCTCACACAATCCACAAACCACAAACCAACATGATAGTATTCCTCATTGGGAATAACTAACTTCATAACTCTTACAATCATATGTAGATAAAAATATGCATTTAAATTGTACCATTAGGGGCTAATTGCTCAAACCTCAATATCTTCAAACAATTTCTCACTAAATTAATTGAATTCAACAAATCAAACAACCATAAACCAAAAATCTCCAATTTTACATATTTAACACAGTTGACTTCATCCGTTGTAGTTACAAATTTAGAAACAGTAATGTCTAATCAAAACTATTTGCTTAAACAATTATATAATGTTTAATCAAACTAACTTCCCTTACCTCTAGAGCTCCCAACGAAACCTCGACCCTTAGTCCTATATTCCTCCAACGGTTCTAAACATAAATAGAAGTTTTGATTTAATGATTTGAACACACCTTTGAATTTATAGAGGATCAAGAATTTTAAAAGAATTTGTTGCACACATGCAACACCCTTAGAGTCACATAAAGGCTTAACACGTATTATATGTAGAAATAGAGCATTATCTCTAGAAATAGAGAAAAAATAGAACTTATCATATACTTGAAATTGATTGGTTGGAATAATTGTCCTTGCTACTAGGATCACAGAGACCATGTTCAAATCTTCAAGAAGATTAGAAACACAATCAAGATTTTAGAGATAAGTAAAAGAGTTACCAGATAACTATGTTAAGAGGTTAGAAGCTTTATGAGAAATTGAAAAAATGAAAGTGACTCTAGAGATATCTATATATACCTTTCTCCTTGCTTTTTCTTATTGATAATATCTGTACACACATCTTGTAAGATTCATCTTCTCTTCTAATTATTTTATTTTATTTTAGGATCTCATAAATATCTTATGTATGAAACTAAATTTTGGTTGGTTTTGATAACATGCGACAAGATAGGTTCTAACAAGCTTTTTGTTAAGATCAATTTTATTATCGTATTAAAAAGTAAATTTAAACTTAATCTATTATAATAAAATCGATATATAAGGTAAAAATTATTCTCTCTTTTAGAATATAAGTTAATTTTTTTTAATCAATGTTAAATGTCTCATCTACGCAACATCAAAGATAAATTATTGAAATGAATATTAACTTTAGCAAGTTTTATTTTGGAGGAACAAGAGATGGTGGATTCTTCACGATGAAAATTTTGAGAAAAAAATTATGGTAGAATGAGTTATAACTTATTTGAAGGAAAAGCTATAATAAAGTCTTAGTAGCTAAATGGAAAGAAAAAGAAGAAAAAGTTGAGTTTGATCTTGATTAATAATTTGAAAAAATACTATTGGTTTAGTGTCTTTAAAAGGATGATGAGAAAGGTTTTGAATTCAATTCTCACAAATCTCGCACCAACAACAATTAACAACTAAGATTGACTAATAAAAAAAATTAACAAAATATGCAAAAGTCATACCATCTATGATATGTTGTAAAAATAATGTGACAAAATGGCATAAAGGAGTAACACAAAGTAATGATAGAAAAAAAATTTGTAAACTTTAAGTGAAAATTAGACAATTCCACAATTAAAAAATAATCTGCCATAATCGACGGCTGCACAACTTTTAAATGTAATACTCTATTATATCATCATTTTTCATAATTTAATGAATTATTCGTCGAACAGCTTTTATGAATATTGTTAACATACATAGTGAACTCTCATTTCCGTTTGTGTTGATGCAAAGTTTTTGTTGCATTGGAAAAAATAAAGTTAAAAAGCAGAGTTAATTAATTCTGGTGGAAGACGGAGAATAAAGGTATGAAAATGAAAATAAAGAGTGTCGGGTAATGAAAACTGTGTGATTTCTCTACCTCCAACTTTTCTTCCCCCACCTCTAAATTTTTCCAAAATCAGTTAATTTTTTTGACAAAGTAAAAAGTAATTTTCTTTTTCTTTATATTTATCCATCAGCACTCATCCCCTCACACACTTACCTCACGAATTAGAGAACAAAATATGTTTAGGAAAACATCTGATTTTGAAATATAATTCATATAATTACCAAATTTTGAAATCTAATTAATCTAATTAAGGAAATTACTGAATTGAAATTTGATTAAAAAAATCAACGGATTTCAAAATTTGGTAACCTTTTAAATAAGATTTTAAAATCTGATAATTATCTCAATTGGATTTCAAAATCTGGTAGTTCTTAAATGAATCTCGAAATCCTGCAATTTTTTTAATCAGATTTTGAAATTCGATTTTTGTCTAATCCAGATTTTAAAATAGTATTTTCTTAAACATTTTTTTCTCTAAATCAAAAGAAAAGTGTGAGAGGCCGTTAGGGTAGGGATGGCAACGGGGCGGGGCGGGGACGGGTTTCGCTATCCCATATCCATCCCCGCATAAAAAATTCATCCCCATCCCCATACCCAAACCCAACGGGTATCAAACTTTTTTCCCATCCCCATCCCCACCGGGTAACGGGTATA